>Ga0181521_10000071_pt1 | contig 113285 bp, 99 predicted proteins | sample PEATcosm2014_Bin_32_FD_119764 | JGI IMG/M metagenome (GOLD analysis project Ga0181521, IMG submission 119764) | Peatland microbial communities from MTU Mesocosm Facility, Houghton, MI, USA - PEATcosm2014_Bin02_60_metaG | ecosystem: Environmental > Terrestrial > Soil > Wetlands > Peat | place... | reverse complement strand
TCATCCGCTCCATTTCCGCGGCGGAGACCGTCTCTGGGATTCTCAACTTCCACGATCCCCCCGCTGCCACGAACCGGACAACTCACGTGCTAATTGGACCGGACAATTCACATGCTAGCGACACTGAAGTGAGCGGAGCTTGCGCACGACTGTGCTGGGTGGTATCGTCTCGGCAATATGAGACTTAGGTACGTGCTGCCCTGCGCGGTTGCGCTGTTCGGTTTCAGCATGGCGGATGCCCAGTCCGTTTCCACCTCTTCCATTCCGCACCTCGAGAAACGCGGCATGGCCACCCAATTGATTGTGGACGGCCGGCCGTTCCTGATCCTGGCCGGCGAGTTGAGCAATTCGGCTTCCTCCAGCATGGAGTACATGGCGCCGTACTGGCCGAAGCTGGCCGCGGCCAATATGAATACGGTCCTGGCCGCGGTGACATGGGAACTGGTCGAACCGGAGCCGGGCAAATTCGATTTCGCGCTGGTGGATGGCGCCATCCGCGAGGCACGCAGAAACCACTTGCGCCTGATCTTTCTGTGGTTTGGAAGCTGGAAGAACGGCGAGTCCAACTACACGCCACTATGGGTGAAGAAGAATCAGAAACAATATCCGCTGTTTTTGGCGGAGAACGGGCAGGTCATCACCTACCTTTCGGTTTTCAAAGAAGCCAACTGGAAGGCGGACGCAAACGCTTTTGCCGCGCTGATGCGCCACATCCGCGAAGTGGATGGGGACGCTCACACCGTGATCATGATGCAGGTAGAGAACGAGGTGGGTTGCCCGGGAGGCACGCGCGACCAGGTGCCGGAGGCCAAGGCCGCCTTCGAGGCACCAGTGCCCAAACAACTCATGGACTACATGGCCAAAAACAAGGAGAAACTGGTCCCCGAGTTCCGCCAGTATTGGGAAGCGGCCGGAGGCAAGACGTCCGGAACGTGGGCCGAAGTGTTCGGCAACCAGCCCATGACCAACGAGATCTTCATGGCTTGGTATTACGCACAGTACGTCGGCAAGGTGGCTAAAGCCGGAAAGGCGGAGTATCCGCTGCCCATGTTCGTCAACGTGGACCTGGGCGAGGTCATTGGCCAATACTCGGGCGGTGGAGCGCTGCCCATGCAGTTAAATGTGTGGCAACAGGGCGCACCGGACATCGACATCGCCGCGCCCGATATCTATGCGCCGAACATTGCGGCATGGTGCGCGCGTTACGACCGGGCCGGGAATCCGCTCTGGATTCCGGAAACCCGTGCGGAACCCTCGAATGCGTTCTACGCCATTGGAAACCACGCGATGGGGATTTCGCCCTTCGGCGTCGAGCGCCAGGCAGACGCTACAACGCCCTTGGCACAAGCGTACGGCTTGCTGGCCCAAGCGGCCCCGCTGATTCTGGAGGCGCAAGCCAAAGGCACCATCAGGGGCGTCACGTTGAACGCCGAGCACGCCACGGAAACGGTGCAACTGGGCAACTACAGCCTGGCATTCTCGATGGGGAGGATGCGTCAGCCGGCGCCGATGCCTGCGGGCGGCAATGCGCAGCCATCCTCGTACGCGATCGTAATTTCCACTGGCCCCGACGATTACGTAATCTTGGGCAGCGGGTTGCAAGCCACGTTCAACGGTCCGGGGCCGTCGGCGGCCGCGGTTGCCACGCTGGAAGAAGGCACCTACGTGGACGGACGCTGGGTGCCGGGGCGCCGCCTGAATGGCGACGACATCATGTTGAATTACGACGCCCCAAACAAGGCTATCAAGAACGAGTCCGGACAAGGCTTTCGACTGGCTGGCGGCCCTCCCAAAGCGCTTCACTTGCAGATTTACCGTTATTAGGGGCCGGATTCGCGAGTCCATCCTGTGAAGACCAACCAGACGTTGATTCATTGTCCCGATCATGGCCGCAAAGACTAACAAAAGGGCCGTGGGCTTATTCGCTGCAATAATTCTCCTTCAATTCCTGCCGGCAAACGCGGCTGCGCCAATCAAGATCGACACCAAGAACCTCATGGTTTCGGTCGACGTAGCCGCCTGCCGCTGGTCGGCGGAAATCAAAGGGACGCCGATGCGGCTGAACGATGTTTACTTCCTGCCCGGTGACGACCCTTCGGGCTGGAAGGTGACTAGTTCAGTCAACAACGCGGACTCCAACACCTTCGGATCGTTCGTCACCCTGACGTTGCGCGGGAAGAGGCGCGGACAACTCGATTTCGAGTACGGGATTTCGGCGAGCAAGAAGAGCAACGACATCCTTGTCAGCCTGGGCCGTTCGAATAACACCGGCAAGGCTGTCGACCTGGTGGAAATGGACTACTTCGTGTCGAACGATGCGCGGCTGGGCGGCTCCACCGAAAGATGGACCAGCCTGGGAACGATGTCTCAGAACCGCGAGTATTACGACCTTGCCCCTGTGATCAGTTTCATCACGCCTAAAATGTACGAAGTGAATCACGTGATCAGGGACATGGATACGGGCAACAGCCTGTTGATGGGACACGTGACGATCAATAAGGGGGCATCCCGGTTTGAGGTAGCGTCGGGCTGGCAAGGGAAAACATCCGACCGGATGAGGGTCCGGGGATACTGCAGCTACAAAGTCACCATGCCTCCGGGAAAGAGCTTTGCCGGAGAAAAGCTGCTCATCGACTTTAATACCGACGCGCTCCGCGCGATGGAGCACCAGGCGGACCTGATCGCGATCGCGTATGACATACGTCTCAAACAGCGGCGGCCGATAGATCTCGACGACCGGGAGTTGGTCTCGAACAACTATAGCCGCTTCCATGGATACCTCTCCGGCGGCAGCGAGGCCAATGCGGACAAGTTCTTCAAGGCGCACGGCTTGAATGATTTCTACTGGGGATTGGGAGGACCCGGCAGACAGGGCAGTTTCGGACTGTATGGTCTCGGCGGAGACCGGCAACCGCCCGACTCTCCTTCCCAGAATCCGGGCCGGCTCCGGCCAACAGCGGGGGCGGAGCGGCCCGCGGAAGTTCCGCCAGCCATCGGGCGCCCCGGCCGGACTAGTTATCCCGACGAATGCTATCTCCCGGTACATGCCCGATACTATGGCATGACAATGGCGACAAGGGTCATCGATTTCTCGAATCCTCTATCGATAAAGCTCGAGCGCGAGCGCGCGTTTCATTGGGTCGCCGGTCACGAAAAAGAGACCGGCCGGGCGGAGATGGACTTCGCGGACTGGTGGGATAAGTGGCCCGGGCAGTATGACCCTTTTATGAGCGCGCTCGAGACCTATCGCGCGGCGGGTACCCCTTGGCGCGAGGCGATCGATCAGAAGGCGCCGCGAAGGGTGATCCGCTCGAACATGAACGCTGTGGATCATACTTACGGAATTGTCGACATCACCCGGGTTTCGAACGATGCCGATCACGGCTATGAGGAGGGCGACGGCTGGCGCCTATGGCTTACCGAGTCCCTGCTGGGATCGTCGATTCGGTTCTTTTACAATGGCCGCGTGTTTTGGAACGATAGCGACGGTTTTCATGTGTACAAGTCCCAGCCGATTGATGAGTCGGCGGGGCGATTTAACTATGCCCAGGCAAAGGTCAGTGCGAACTTCCACGCGATCGCCGGGAGCACGCTCTTCCTGGAGGAAGCCTTCAATGAGCCATACCCCGAGGACCGGGTTGAGCTGTTGAAACGGATCAGCCCGCCAACTCCGGATGTCTCCTATCCCGTGGACTTATTCGTTCGCAAGCCGGCCCAGATCTGGAACATGCCAGTCGAGCGGCCCTTTGGAAAGTGGAATGTCGTTGCCGTTTTCAATTACACCGGCAGAACGCCCCGCGAAGGCTTCACTTACACTACTCCGGCGACTCGCGAGCTGATAGCTAGGTTCACCGTCGATCTGGATGCGGCGAAGGATCTCCATCTCGATCCGGACAAAGAGTACATTGTCTATGAATTCTGGAGCAAGAAACTGATCGGGACGTTCCAGGGAGTTTTTACGCCGCGTCCCGTGAACCCCTACGATTGCGACGTCTACAGCATCGTAGAGAAACAAAACCGGCCGGTGCTGATCTCCACCAGCCGGCATATCCGGCAGATGGCGTTTGACATCAAGAACCTCGCCTGGGACGGCCAGCAGCGGGTGCTGCGCGGCGTCTCCCGCGCGGTGGCAAACGATCCGTACGAGTTGCGGATCTACGTTCCGGATGGATTCACGGCAAAGCGCGTGGAACTGTCCGGCGATCTAACTGCGAAGATGGCGTCCGACGGGCGTCTGCTGACTGTGGACTACATAACGTCGACCGGCAATGACGTGGAGTGGAGCGTCTTCTTCGCACGAACGGAGATAGGAAAGTAATCCAGGAGAACCGATATGAGAAATGTCACAGTATTCTTAGGCGCTTGGTGGCTCGCGATCAGTCTCGCCACAGCTCAGACGCCCACCCAAAACCAGTACCAGTATCCGTTTCAGAATCCCAACCTCCCGATGGAGGAGAGGGTGAGTAATATTATCTCCTTGTTAACCCCGGAGGAGAAGGTCGATGTTCTGGGCGCCAATTATTACCTGGGCAGAACTCCTCCTTCTTTGAACCGCTTGGGGATCCATGGTTACAACCAGGCGGAAGGCCTGCATGGACTGGCGCGCGGCAGAGCCGGCAGCCCCAATTCGATCCCGACCACGACTTTCATTCAGTCCATCGGGCTTGGCGAGACGTGGGACCCGGAGATTCTTCAGAAGGCCGCTGCCCTCGAGGGTTACGAAGCTCGCTGGCTCAACCAGACCCCGAAATACAGCCGCGGCGGTTCCGTGTCGCTGATTATCCGCGCGCCGAACGCCGACCTCGGCCGGGACATTCGTTGGGGCAGAACGGAAGAATGCTACGGTGAGGATGCTTTCCTGAACGGCACGCTGAGCGCCGCGTTCGTGCGCGGACTCCAGGGCAACGACCCGAAGTACTGGCAGAGCGCCGCCCTGCTGAAGCACTTCCTGGCCAACAGCAATGAGAAGGGCCGGATGGGATCGTCCTCCAACTTTGACGAGCGGCTCTTGCGCGAATATTACTCGGTGCCCTTCCGCATGGGCGTCGAAGCGGGAGCCCGCTCTTACATGGCCGCCTACAACGGCATGAACGGCATTCCCATGACCGCTCAACCGATCTTGAAGGAAATCACCATCAAGGAGTGGGGGGTGAACCACATCATCACCACCGACGCCGGCTCTCTCGAAGCCATGGTGAACGCTCGGGCTCACCATTACTTTCCGGATCTGCCCACGGCCGCGGCGGGCGCGATCAAGGTGGGTATCAACCAGTTCCTGGACGGCATCTACAAAAACGCCATCACACAGGCCCTCGAGAAGAACCTGCTCACCATGGCCGAGATCGAGGAGGTAGAGCGAGGCAGCTTTCGGGTGATGATCAAGCTCGGGCTGCTGGATCCTCCCGAGATGGTGCCCTACACCCAGATCAAAGACGGTCCGGAGCCCTGGACGAGGGACGAGAATAAGTTGCTGGCCCGCCAGGTGACGCAAGAGGCGGTTGTGCTCCTGAAAAACCAAAACAATCTGCTGCCACTGGACAAGTCCAAGCTGAAATCCATTGCGGTGGTTGGCCAACGGTCCAACGACGTCGCCTGGGACTGGTATAGTGGCGCGTTCCCCTATACGGTGACTCCGCTCGATGGAATCAAAAATAAGGTCGGCCCGGGCGTCAAGGTGAACTTCGCCCTCAACAACGACAACAACGCGGCCGTCGAAGCGGCCAAGGCGTCCGATGTCGCCATCGTGGTCATCGGCAACCACCCGACCTGCGACGCCGGTTGGGGCAAGTGCGAACCCCTCAGCGACGGCAAGGAAGGCATCGACCGCAGGGCCATCGACCTGCAGCCCGCGCAAGAGCAGTTGATCAAGGACGTCTTGCAGGCCAATCCGCGCACCATCGTGGTGCTCAAGGCCAGTTTTCCGTTCGCCATCAACTGGGCGCAGGAGAATGTGCCCGCCATCGTTCACATGGCCCACAACAGCCAGGAGGAGGGCAACGCTTTGGCCGACGTTCTGTTCGGCGACTACAACCCCGCCGGGCGTTTGGTCCAGACTTGGGTGAAGTCGATCGACGATTTGCCGCCCATGATGGACTACAACATCCGCAACAACCGGACGTACATGTACTTCAAAGGTCAGCCGCTGTATCCGTTCGGTTATGGGCTGAGTTACACGACGTTCGCTTACTCGAACCTCCGCACCAGTGCTGCGCATCTGGCCAAGGACGGCGAAGTCACCGTCAGCGTGAAGGTCCGCAATACGGGCAAGCGGGACGGGCAGGAGGTCGTCCAGTTGTACGTGCAGCACATAGGTTCCAAGGTCGAGCGGCCGATCAAGGAACTCAAGGGCTTCCAGCGGGTCGCCCTGAAGGCGGGCGAGACAAAGACCGTCCGGCTCACGCTGAAGGCGAAGGACCTTGCCTACTGGGATATGCAGAAGAAACAGTGGGTGGTCGAGGACGAGAAAGTCAACCTGATGTTGGGCGGCAGCTCGGCTGACGTCAAGGTGCAACGGACGATCGGAGTAGGAGTGTAGCTCCCTGAGTTCAAGGATACCCATCTTTACGAAATGGGGAGGTAATTATGAGACTTCGAACTTTGATTTACTCGGGTTTCGTGTGCTTTCTTGCCCTCGCTGCGGGTTGGGGCCAAAGCAGGCCGGTTGCAACCACCTCCGCGGCGGATATCCCTCACCTGCGAAAGCAGGGTACGGCCACCCAACTGATCGTCGACGGCAAGCCGTTCCTGGCGCTGGCGGGAGAATTGTTCAACAACAGCGCCACCAGCCTCGAGTACATGAAGCCGGTATGGCCCAAGCTCGTCGAAACCAAACTCAATAGCGTCGTGGCCGGCGTTTCCTGGGCCCAGGTCGAACCACAGGAAGGAAAGTTCGACTTCAGCGTGCTGGACGGCGTGATCCGGGAAGCCCGGAGCCACAACCTGCATCTTATTCTCATTTGGTTCGCAAGTTGGAAGAACGGTTTGTCCAGCTATCCGCCCGACTGGCTGAAAAAGGACTACGAACGCTTCCCGCGCGCCCGGATCGCAGGGGGCAAGAGCATCGAACTGCTCAGCACTTTCAGCGATGCGAACCGGGATGCCGATGCTCGCGCCTTTGCGGCCCTCATGCGGCACGTCAAGGAAGTGGACGGACAGCAGCACACCGTCGTCATGATCCAGGTGGAGAACGAAGTAGGCGTGCTGGGGGACAGCCGCGACCGCTCGCCCGTGGCCGACAAGGCTTTCGCGGGTCCTGTGCCCAAGGAGCTGATGGACCACCTGCAGCAGCACAAGGATACGCTGATTCCGGAGTTCCGCCAGGTGTGGGAGGCGGCCGGTTTCAAGACCTCCGGGACTTGGGAAGAGGTATTCGGCGAGGGCGTCGGGACGGATGAAATCTTCATGGCCTGGAACTATGCGCGCTACGTCGGCCGGGTGGCCGAAGCGGGCAAAGCCGAATACCCGATACCCATGTACGTGAACGCGTGGCTGTACGGAGCTGGCAGGCCAAACGAACCCGGAAGAACGCCAAGCGGCGGCCCTCTGCCCCACGTGATGGACGTCTGGAGAGCCGGGGCGCCGCGAATCGATATACTCTCGCCCGACCTTTACAACGACTTCGTAGTGTTTGGCGCCAAGTACACCCGCAACGGGAACCCGCTGTTCATACCCGAGACGATGGGTGGGGCGGAAGGCGCCGCCCGAGCGCTCTACGCCTTCGGACGCCACGACGCCATCGGTATTTCGCCGTTTGGCATCGACAGGATGGCGGGCAACGATCCCGATCTCGCCGGCGCTTATGATCTCGTCTCGCGACTGGCGCCTCTTATTCTGGAACACCAAGGCAACGGCACGATGTCCGCCGTCCTGCTACGCCCGGACGATCCGCCGCAGAAGATCCCGGTGGGGAATCACACACTGGAGGTCAGCTACCAGGGTCCACGCGCTGCACCTGGGGCGCAGGGATCGCAGCAGACACTGCCTTCCGCGGCCGCCATCTTCATTGCGACAGGGCCCGACGAATACTTCGTGGCTGGCAGCGGAATAAACATCAAGTTTTCTCCGAACACGCCGAGGCCCGAGTTCGACGGACTGGCTACAGTGGAAGATGGCGACTTTGTGGACGGCCGTTGGATGCCCGGGCGCCGCCTGGCCGGCGACGATACGGGGCAAGGGCAGAACCTGTCGCTGCGGAACAAGGGCATCCAGCACGTAACACTTTACCGGTTCCGTTGAGAACGTTGCGAAGCCGGCGCGCGCTGTTGCACGCCATAGAGTGAGCTGCCTGGACCGGCACCATGGCTCGGGCCGGTCCAGGCAGGGTTCTTGTTTTTCGCCGACTTGCGACTGTTTTTGAAAGGAGAATTATGAAGATCCGGAGTACGGTGTGCTGCATTTTCGTGTGCTCTCTCGCCTTCGCCACGGGTCAGGGCAACAAGAGTCAGGTCGCGACCGCTTCTGCTTCGGACATCCCTCACTTGCGGAAGCAGGGCACGGCCACCCAACTGATCGTGGACGGCAAGCCGTTCCTGGCGCTGGCGGGCGAACTGCTGAACAACAGCGCCACCAGCATCGAGCACATGAAGCCGATATGGCCCAAGCTCGTCGAGGCCAAGTTCAACACCGTTTTGGCGGGCGTTTCCTGGGCCCAGATCGAACCACAGGAAGGAAAGTTCGACTTCAGTGTGCTGGATGGCGTGATCCAGGGGGCACGAAGCCACCACCTGCGTCTCGTGCTTCTCTGGTTCGGGAGTTGGAAGAACAGTCTGTCCAGCTACGCGCCCGACTGGCTGAAGAAGGATTTCGAGCGGTTCCCGCGCGCCCAGGGTGCAAGGGGTAAGAGCATCGAACTGCTCAGCCCCTTCAGCGATGCCAATCGCGACGCGGATGCGCGCGCCTTTGCGGCCCTGATGCGGCACGTCAGGGAAGTGGATGGCCAGCAACACACGGTCATCATGATCCAGGTGGAGAACGAAGTGGGCATGCATGCAGACTCACGCGACCGCTCTCCCGTGGCCGACAAGGCTCTCGCGGGGCCGGTGCCGAAGGAGCTGATGGACTACCTGCAGCAGTACAAGGAGACCCTGATTCCGGAGTTTCGCCAGGTTTGGGAGGCGGCCGGCTTTAAGACCTCCGGAACCTGGGAAGAGGTGTTCGGAAAGGGCGCGGTGACGGACGGATTCTTCATGGCCTGGAACCTGGCGCATTACATCGGCCGGGTGGCCGAAGCGGGCAAAGCCGAATACCCGCTGCCCATGTTCGTGAACGCGGCGCTGTACGGAGTGGGGAGGGGACCCCAACCCCCGCCAAGCGGTGGCCGCCCTTGGGACCTGGTGATGGATGTCTGGAAAGCCGGGGCGCCGCGAATCGATATGCTCTCGCCCGACATTTACAGCGAGAGGGACTTCGTGGCGTTTTGCGCCAAGTACACCCAATCCGGGAATCCGCTGTTCATACCCGAGACGGGAGGCGGCCCAACCAGCGCAGCCAGGGCGCTCTACGCCTTCGGACGCCACGACGCTATCGGCTTCTCGCCGTTCGGCATTGACAGGGTGGACCGTCTGGGCAACAATCCCGATCTGACCGGCATCTACGATCTCCTCTCGCGACTGGCGCCGCTGATTTCGGCTCACCAAGGCAATGGCACGATGTCCGCAGTCCTGCTGAACCCAAACGACCCGCCGCAGAAGGTCCAGGTGGGGAATTACACGTTGGAGGTCGCATATTGGCCGATCCGTTATTCGATGCCCCTGCTGATGCCTGGGGAACCACCGCCGGGAACCCCGCCGCCAGCGGCGGCACTCCTCATTGCGGCGGGGCCTGACGAATACTACGCGGCCGGCAGCGGCGTAAAGGTCACCTTCTCTCCGAACACGCCGGGGCCCCCGCTCGCCGGACTGGCCACCGTGGAAGAAGGCACTTTTGTCAACGGCCACTGGGTTCCCGGCATCCGGCTTGCGGGGGATGACACCGGGCAGGGGGAGGATCTGTTCGAAATCCAGCGGTATATGGGCATCCAGCGCTTCACACTGTACCGCTACCGGTGAGACCCGCGCGCGGCGACCGATTCCCCACCACGCTGGGCGTGGGTTTCTTCCGCAAGGCTGCAAGCTTCAGCGCGAGCTCAAGCCCGCCGGCTGGCGCATCCGCAACGCTATCCAGACCAATGGCGTTCTGCTGGGCGAAGCGTAGGGCCGTCAAGGGTGGGCCGCCTTCTGGAGAGACGGCTTGTGGAGGAGGACGAAGGAAGATGATCCTTGAAACTCCGCACTTGGTTTTGCGCGGCCAAGTGTTTTCTCGAACAAGACGACCCTGAAGCAGGCACAGGCCACCACGCCCTTGCTGTTAAACTGGATGCTTCATGTCCAAGGTGCCGATATCGTTGCTGGCTCTGTCGCTGGCGGTGGGCGCGCCGCTCGAAGCCCAGCAGGTTCCTCGCAAGGCGGGCGAGTGGACCGTTCAGGTTCCTGGCGGAAAGCCGATTTCGCTGGCCGATTACAAGGGCAAGCCAGTGCTGCTCGGGTTCATTCTGACTACTTGCTCGCATTGCCAGCACGCGGTGGAACTGCTGAACAAATTCCAGCCGGAGTACGCGCCGCGCGGCCTCCAGATCCTGGCCTCGGCCATCGACCAGGACGGGCCCTCAGCGGTGCCCCTGTTCGTCAGGTCTATGCATCCGTCATTTCCGGTCGGTTTTAACGATCCCGTTGCCGCGCTGAGCTTCGCGGGCTACTCGCTTTCCCGTTTGCCCCACATGCCGATTCTGCTGTTCATCGACCACAAGGGCCTGGTGCGCGAACAACACGAAGGCACCGAGGAGGTTTACTTCGGCGATCAGGAGGAACAGAATTTGCGCAAGTCGATCGACGCTCTGCTGGCCCCCTCCAAACCAGCGCCCAAGAAAACCGCAATTCGGAAGACGACCTCGGCTCCGGCGGCACCGTAACAGACTGCGGGGAATCGATTGGCAGGCGAAAGCGCCTGCCCCACGCTAGTTGGTTATTCGGGTCCCGCGCGGCGCAACGCGCGCAAGTCGATGCCAAGCGCCTGGCATTTCTTGTAAAGATGGCTGCGCTCCAGGCCGAGAGCCTTGGCGGTGTCGGTCATGCGCTGGCCGTGGCGCTTCAGCTCACCCAGGATCTGGTCGCGCTCGAAGCCGTCCACGCGCTGGGCCAGCGTGCAGCCGGATGGCGGCGCACTCCCGGCCGGTGCATCCGCAGTCTGGGGCAAAGCCAGGCGCGCAGCCGCGGCATCCACTGGGCCATCGGCCAGCAGCAGCAGCCGCTCCACTACGTTGCGCAGCTCGCGCACGTTGCCCGGCCAGCGATAGCGAACCAGCTCCGCGATCGCCTCTGGCGTCAGGGGTTTCGGTTTCCAGCCGTTGATTTCGGCCACCTGGCTGGCGAAATGCTCGGCCAGCGGCTGTATGTCCTCTGTGCGCTCTCGCAAGGGCGGCAGCAGCAGCGGAAAAACATAGATGCGATGATACAAATCCTGGCGGAACGCTCCCTTGGCGACTAACTCGTCGAGGTTGCGATGAGTCGCCACGATCACGCGGACATCGACCGGAATGGCGCGGTCGCCGCCGACGCGCTCCACCTGCCTCTCCTCCAGCACGCGCAGCAGCTTGGCCTGCATCGCCAGCGGCATGTCGCCGATTTCATCCAGGAACAGGGTGCCGCGGTGGGCCTGCTCGAACTTGCCCAGGTGGCGCGTAGCAGCTCCAGTGAACGAGCCCTTCTCGTGGCCGAATAACTCGCTTTCGATCAGCTCGCCCGGCACGGCCGCGCAGTTGAGGGTGACGAACGGCCCGGCGCCGCGCTGGCTGCGGCCGTGCAGCGCACGGGCGATCAGTTCTTTGCCGGTTCCGGTTTCGCCCAGAATGCAGACACGAGTTTCGCTCGAGGCCACCCGGTCCACCTGCGCCATCACGCGGCGCATGGCTTCGCCCGTGTGCACAATCTCGTGCTTGCCCACGCGGTGGCGCAGATCGCGGTTCTCTTCCTCGAGGCGTTTCAGCTTGAGCACGTTGTCCACGGTGAGCAGCAGCTTGTCGGTGGAAAGCGGTTTTTCGAGGAAATCGAGGGCGCCCAGCCGCGTGGCGCGCACCGCCATTTCGATATTGGCCTGCCCGGAAATCATCACGACCGGCAGCGCGATGCCGGCCGCGCGCAGGTCCTCGAGCAGCGCCAGGCCGTCCCTGCCCGGCATCACCACATCGGACATCATCAGGTCGAAGGGCAGCGATTTCGCCAGATCGAGTGCGCGCGCGGCGTTGTCGCACACGGTGGCTTCGTGCCCAGCCAGCCGAAACGCTCGCGAAAGGGACGCCAGGGTGTTGGCATCGTCGTCGACAATCAGTAAGTGCGCCAAATCTGAGGTTAGCCTACCCTAAGGCACTGCGCAAAGAACCGTGCGCCGAAGGTAGGACAGACGATCGCTCTTTGTCGTCTGTCAAGCTCTAGCGCTAGAACGAGGCACGGCAGACCACGAAAGGCGATGGTCTATCCTACCTATCGCCTAAGTCGATGCGAAAGGTGGTGCCTTTGCCGGGCTGGCTCTCGACCGAAACGCGGCCGTGGTGATCGCTGACCACCGATTGCACGATGGCCAATCCCAGGCCCGTGCCGTGCGTCTTGGTGGAGTAGTAGGGCGTGAAGAGACGCTCGCATTCCTCCTGGCTCAGGCCTTTGCCGGAATCGGAGATTTCCAGGCGCGCGCCCGCGCCTTGCGGGGTAGTGTGCACGGTCAGCGTACCGCCTTCGGGCATGGCATCGATGGCGTTGAGTACCAGGTTGCGCAGCGCCCGCGCGATCTGTTCCGGATCGGCGGCCACGGTGGGCAACTGCGGCGCCAGCTCCGCCCGTGCCGTCACCCGCGCCTGGGCGAACTGCGATTCAAACAGCTTCATGGTCTCCGCGGCCAGCGCGTTCAGATTCACCGGCTGCATTTCCGGCGCGGGCATTTTGGCGAAATCGGAAAAGCGGGCGATGATCTGCTTGAGATTGGCCAGCTCGGCGAGCAACGTGCGGCTGCCTTCGCGGAACACTTCGTCGAACTCGGCCGGATGGCTCTCGCGGGCGCGCTGCATATTCTCGACGGTGATTTGCAAAGGAAAGAGCGGATTCTTGAGCTCGTGCGCCAGGCGGCGAGCCAGCTCGCGCCAGGCGGCCACGCGCTCGGTCTGCACGAGGCGCTGGCGCTGCTCCACCAGCTCATGCGTCATGCGGTTGAAGGCCTGCGCCAGTTGCCCGACCTCGTCGCGCGAAGTCACCTCGACGGTCGAGTTCCAGTTCCCGGCGGCCACCTGGCCGGCGCTTTCGGCCAGCCGCCGTACCGGGCGCGTGACGCGCGCGGTGGCCCAGCCCGCCATCACGATACCGGTGAGGATGGCGCCCGCCGCCACCCAAGCGCCGTTGCGGCCGAGCGAGTTTTCCAGCTCCACTAACTCGCGGCGCGAGCTCGAGATCAGCAGCACGGCCAGTAGGTTGTCTTCGATGCCCGTCAGCGGCAGCGCGTGAACCGTCTCCGCCGCGGCGCCGCTGCCGAGCGTGGCCACGCGCGGACGCCGCTCGCGGATCGCCTGTTCGATCAGCGGCTGGAACTCCTGTGCGTCGGCCGTCGCATCGGTGGCGCCGGCCAGCAGATGCGGCGCAAAATGCGGCTCCAGGTTGCGATACAGCAGCACGCGCATACCGGCGGGCAACACCAGCGTGGCCAGGAAATCCTGGTCGAGTTGCTGGCCGCCCGCCACGTACAGTTGCCGGCCGCCCGCATTCACCGTTTCCACCGCCGCCAGCGCCAGCGTGAAACCGTCCGGCAGCTCTTCGCGCCGGAGGAACGCCACGCCCGGCTTCCAGCCGGACGGCGCGGCCAACCAATCTTCCACATATCCGAAACGCACCGGCCATTCCGCGGAAGAGACGATGGCCCCATCGCCGCCAACCAGTTCGAGCAGCCCCAGCCCGTGCGCGCGCGCCATGGCGGAAGCTTCGCTGTAAAAGGCAGAGTTATCCGAGGAGATGGCCACGTTGACCGCGGCATCGGAAAGGGCGACATCCTTCACGGCGCGCACGATTTCCCGGCCGCGCCGGTCGAACTCGCGCTGGAATTGCGCCACCAGGACGTCGGCACGCTGGCTCTCCAAGCGCTCGAACGCTTTGCGCGTGGCGCGCGTGACCAGCCACTCCACCATCCCCACCGAGGCCACCACGGCCAACGTGAAAACCACCAGCAGGCGGGTGCGGAACGTCACGGCCGGCCGCCTTCCAACCACACGTTTTCCAGGCGCCACTCGCCCAGCGGCGATATGCCCGGTCCGCCCTTGACGCGCGCCGCCACTCCGTAGACATCCGCCAGGTGAAACAGCGGCACCACGCGGAACCCGTCGAGGAGGCTGCGCTCGGCGTTGTAGAGCGCGTCGGGCGAATCGATGCGTACCGGCGCCGGCAGGCCCAGCGCGGCGGCGATCGCGGCCAGCGCGCGCGGCGGATCGGCCGTGGCGATGCGCACCTCCAGCAGGCGCACATCGGCGGCGCCGGCCTGGGGAACCAACGAGACCGCCAGTCCGGCATCGCGTGCGTTGAGCGCGATCCGCTCCGCGATCGGCCGCAGCGCAGCATCTTCCACGCCGATGCTGAAGCTGCGCGCTGGCGCCGGGACGGCTGCGGCCAGGCTGCGCGCTTTGGCGGCATCGGAAGCCGCGTTGAACACAAACGCGTAGCCGGAGAGCCATTGCGGCAGCAGCGCGCCCGAAATCTCGCCCTGCCGTTGCAGCAGCACATTGAAAATGGCCGTACGGTCCACCGCCAGCGCCAGAGCTTCCCGCGCGCGCGGGTCGTCCACACGCGCGCCGAAATCGAGCAGCACCACGCGCACCGGTTGCGAGACCCACGTGCGGCGTCCGGCTGGCTGGCGCCTGGCTTCGCTAGGAGGGATTTCGATCATCTCGGCTTTGCCGACGTCAAGATCGATAGCCTGGTCGCGCGGCGGACGCGCCAGTTCCACCTCCACTGTGTCCAGAAACGGCCGCCCGCCGGGCGCCTTCTCATCCGCGGCGAAGGCCGCGCGCCGGCCCGCTTCCCAGCGCGTGATGGAAAACGCAGGTGCCAGATCCGGCATTCCCGGCCCGAGCTGCGGGGGATCGGCGGTCTCGATGGAAGCGTGAATCTCCACCCGCAACGTTCCGCCGTAGCGCGGGCGCGTTGCGGCGGAGAGAGAGGACGAGATGAGAAAGATGCAAACGGCGGCAGCCAATGGAGGGGGGCTTGCCGTCCGCTCCCCAATCCGGCAGGTCCGTGACCGACGCGCAGCTTTGTGGGGCAGCTTGCCAAGCTGCGTGCCGATTGACAATCGGCACGCGCGGCGATTGTCAATCGCCGCGCAGGATGTCATCCTGCCCCACAAGAAGGCACCTTGCCTCGTGGTGAAAGCAGTAGCTCGACTAACAAGGGCAGCCGCTCTCTTTTCGGAGGTCATCTGCGCATCTGCGGATACCGTCGTGTTCTTCAGCATCCCTTTACGATCCGCAGGCCAGCGTAACCACATATGCTTCGTATCTGCCGCTGGCCAGGTTGCGGGCGACGGCCAGGGCCGAATCGGGGCCGGCTGTCCACAGCGCGGTCACCGGACCGGGGAACAGGATCGGCGCCGTGAGCGGGCCGGCCGTGCGGTCCGTTACCGCCCAGGATTGAATGGCGTCGGGCTCGTCGGCGTCGCCGACACGCGTGGCGAGCACCTGGGTGGCCGCGCCGCATCGTCCGTCGATGCCGGCCAGATCGCTGCCCCAGGAGGGTATCGGCGCCAGCGCATTGAAGTTGCTGTCGAACAGTTCCGCGCGGCCGTCCGCCAGAGCCAGCAGCCAGTAAGTGGAGGCGCGATCCTCGACCGCAGCGGCGGAGAAGAACGGCGGCGCCGAGCGCGCAGCGCCCGTTTGCGTCACCACGCGTCCATCGAAATAGTTGCGCCCCGGCGCGAAATTGGCGGCCAGCAGCGCGCGGCTGCCGGAAGCGAGCATCCACGGCTGATCGCCCGGCTGGCAGTCCAGGCTCAACTCCGGCTCCGTGGCGCCCTGGCAGGCGAGACCGGGAAGAAACGCCTGAAAGCGCGGCGCGCTCAGGCGCAGACGGCCGCGCAGGTCGCGCGGCCACGGGGCAGGCGGCGTCAGACGCACGGTTTGACGCTGTTCCCAACGATCCTCGCGGCGCGCGAACAGCGTGATCCGGGAGGGCGCCAGCACCAGCATGGCGTCGCCCGCGATCGCCAGATCCAGAATCTGCTCCTCCTGCTCCCAGGCCAGCTTCTTCTCCAGGCCCACGCCGGCCACCGGCGGTTGTCCCGCGGCGGCGCGCTTCCAGGCGGCGATCCACACCGTGCGCTCGTCGCCTCTGCGCGCTTCTTCCACCAGCAGATAGTCGGTTGCGTTTTCGGAGAGCGTGAGCGACACATCCACCGCCGCCGCGCCTTGTCCCGCGTGCCCGCCCGCTTGTTGCAGCAGCTTCTCAAACGCCGTACGCAGGCGCGCCACGTCGGCCGAATCGAGCGAGGACGCGTTACGGCAGGCGATCGAGACCGGCGCGCCCGCGCCCGCCAGCAGCGCCGTCTTGGCGGCAAGTTCGCGCACCGCGCCGTCGAGGTTATCTGCGGCACTGGCCAGCGGCGCGCACCACAGCAAAAGCGCGGCCCAGGCCGCGCGCCTCCCATTCACGGCTGCGATCATAACACATCGCGATTCCGGCTCCCGTCGAGAACGCGGATGACCGCGCGCAGGCAGCCCCGCGCCACGAAGAACGAGAGCGGCAGCGTGACCGCCGCCATCACGATACATCCAAAAAAGTTTTCCATGGTTGCGCTCCGCGATTCCTTCCTGCTCTACAGCGTCCCGCCGCCCCCAGCCGCAGCCGCGAAGATCTGTGCGGTCTCCGGCGTGGCCTGGTCGTACAACTCCACCGCATCGCCCACCGAAACCATCTCGAACAATTGCTCCACGTCGTGGTTGCGCATGCGTATGCAGCCATGCGATGCGTTGTGGCCGACGGAAGCGGGGTTGTTGGTGCCGTGAATGCCGTATCCCTTGGCGCTCAAGCCGAGCCACCGCGTGCCCAGCGGGTTGGATTTGCCGGGAGGAACAATGCGGCCTTTGGTGTACCAGGTGGGATCGGGGATGCGCTCGACAATTTTGAAAGTGCCGGCTGGGCTGGGGCTTTTCGGTGCGCCCACCGCGGTCGGGAAAACGCGCAGTACGCGCCCCGCTTCCATCACCGCCAGCTTGCGGTCCGGAATGCTAATAATGATGCGCCGCGCCGGCTGCTGCTTCTCCTGAGCCAGCGCTTCCGCCGCGACCATCAGCAGCACGCCGGTCAGCGTCGCCAACTTCCTAATCTCCTCTTCGGTCTTGAACATCTTCTGCGTCCTCCGTACGCGCGCTCAGGGTGCAGCCCGCAGGCCAATGGCTAAGTAACTGAAAAATCAATACTTGGCCGCCAAGTCGGCGTGTCCCGTGAAACACGCGTGTAAAAACCACTACGGGATCGTCTTGCCCGCTGGCCGAAAACCACCGCGGCGGTGCAGGACGGCCACCGCAAACGCAGCCGAGCCCTGATGTTTCAATGAGTTGCGTGTGGCATGCGGTTTGCAACTACCAGGGCGTGAGCCGCTTCAAGAGGGCGGCGGAACAAAGGGAATCCAAGGAGGAGTTATGAAAACGAAATTGCTTGCCGTGTTGCTTTTGGCCGGTGCCAGCGCGTTTGCCGCGCCGCGCGTGTTCTTCGGCTTCGGGTTCGGCTACCACCCCGTGTACCCCTACCCCGCCTACGTTCCCGCGCCGGTGGTTGCCTACGCCGCGCCGGTCCCGATGGCGCCAGCTTACTACGCGCCGCCCATACCGGGTCCCGGCTACGTGTGGATCGGCGGCTGGGGAGGCCACGCCGGTTACTGGGCTCGCCGTCCCTTTGCGGGCGCGGCTTGGGTTGGCCCGCGGTATTTCGGTGGCCGCTATTACGCCGGCCATTGGCGCCGGTAACGGCAGACAATTCCAGCTCTCGGAGGAGGGGCCGGTGGCGCAGTTCAGGCCACCGGCCTTTTTTATTGGGACGCGGAGGGCTGCGCGCGCTCCCACTCGATCGTGCGGCGCAGGCCCTCTTCGTGCGGGACGATCTCGCAGTAGCCCAACTCGGCACGAATGCGGCTGGTATCGATCGCCAGGTGGTGCGAGAAATCGTGCGGATGCGGCGAGCGCTGGTCCGGCGGGATCTCCGAGGGCGGCACGGCCACAACCCGCCCCTGCCATCCGGCGGCGCGTCCCAGTTGCTCGATGGTTTCGGCCGTGGTAGGCGCTTCCGGTCTGCCTACGTTGTAAATGCGGCCGGCGGCGCGATCCTGGGTCGCGGCCAACACGGCGGCGGTGGCGACGTCTTCCACGTACCCGCTCGACGCACGCCACCTCGCGTAGTCTTCCGCGATGCGGATCTCGTCGCTCGCATCCATCTGGTCGAGCCACGCCTGGAAGCGGCGATACGGATCGCAGGGGCCGTAGACCCCTGAGTAACGAAGGATCGTCACCGGCAGTTCGCTTTGCGCCGTCAACGCCTGTTCCACCAGAATCTTCTCGGACAAAGCGATTTCGGCGGGCAGTTCTTTCCGGTCGCGATACAGATAGAGAGATTCGCGCAGCGGCGCGTTTTCATCCAGCGGAATCGGATCCGGCGGCCCGGTTTCCGCCAGGTGCAGTTTCCCGTAAGCGCGATAGACTTCGCAACTGGAGATCACCACCGCGCGGCCGGCGTGGCCGCGGAACACATCCAGGAACCTGTTGGTGTCGTTCTCCGTGAGCGCCCACATATGGATCGCCACATCCGGCTGGACGCGGCGCAACCCGGGAGGCGGATCGGCGGTTTCGCCGCGCACCTCACGCACGCCGGCCGGCAGATCGGCTTTGGTGCGGCCGCGGTGGAATACGGTGACCTGGTGTCCCAGTTCGGTCAGCCCACGCACAATGTGCGGGCCGGTGAGGCCGGTACCGCCAAGAATCAGAACCCGCAAAAGGCCCTCCTTTTCTCCATGCTACAATCAAACCGAAATCACTCCCACGAGGTTCCCGATGTCTCAGGAGACGGATCTGTCGCGCCGCGATCTTTTGAAAACCGCCGGCGCCGTCGCCGCCGTGGCTGCCGCCATTGAAGGCGCTCCGGCGATCCAAACGGTGAAAGCCGCCAACGACCAGGTGCAATACGGCATGATCGGCACCGGCAGCCGCGGCAGCTACCTGCTCAAGCACCTCAAGAACATCTCGGCCGGCCGCTGCATGGCGCTGTGCGATTTGCAGCAGACCGCGCTCGACCACGGCGTCGAGACCATTGGCAACAATCCGAAGACCTACAAGGATTACCGCGAGTTGCTGGACCGCAAGGATCTCGATGCGGTCTTCGTCATCACCCCTCTCTACGTGCACTACCCGCTGACCAGGGACGCGCTGTTGAGCGGCCGGCACGTCTTCTGCGAGAAGTGCCTGGTGTTCAAACCGGATGAGGTGCACGCGCTGCGCGCGCTCTCGAACTCGCGGCCGAAGCAGGTCATGCAGACCGGTCTGCAGCGGCGTTACAGCCAGTTCTACCAGATGGTGAAGGACATGGTGGACAAGGGCATCCTGGGCAACGTGCATCATATCCACGCGCAGTGGCATCGCAACATGATCAACAAGCCCAGCACGCTGTGGACGATGAAGCCGGGCGGCCCTTCCAACGTATACAACTGGCGCTTGTACCGGCAGTTTTCCGGCGGCCTGCCCGCCGAGCTGACTTCGCACCAGGTGGATGTCGCCGATTGGATGCTCGGCTCCACGCCCGAATTCGTGATGGGCCTGGGCAGCCTGGACACGCTCAAGGATGGCCGCGACGTTTACGACAACATCCAGTTGATCTACCGCTATCCCAACGGCCAGAAGCTGACCTATTCCTCGATCAGCACCAACCAGTTTCTGCCCTGCTTCAACGGCACGCGGCCGGAGATGGCCGAGATCGTCATGGGCACCGAGGGCACGATTGAGATCACCGTGGGCGACGATGTGCACATGCCGGTGGCTTGGTGGTATCGCGAGCCGCCCAAGGCCTCGACCGTCGCCAAGGCCAATGAGAAGCAGCAGCCCTTCGTGGCCGGCGCCACCATGGTCGCTTCCGGCGGCGCCAACGGCCCGATTCCGCTGATGACCGGCGACCTGGCCTTCGACGGCAGGGAGAGCTTCCTCGGGCGCGAAGTCAAGTACGCCCGCCGCTGGTTGTATTCGAAGGGCGTTTTCGTGCAGGAAGAATCGCGCAACCCGGTGGACGTGGAGCTGGAGAGCTTCTTCCGGAATTGCCGCGACGGCGGCCGTCCCAGGGCCGATCTGGAAATCGGTCTGGCCGACGCAGTCGCCGTGATTTTATCCAACCAGGCGATGGACGAGGGCCGCAAAGTCTATTTCAACGAAATCGACAAAATGGGCATCGCCCCCGACACCCGCCAGACCTCCTGAACCCGCACTGCTCTTTGCGTGCTCACTGGACAACGACGGTGACCGCGTTGCAAATGGCAGCGCCGGCCAAGAGCTGAAGATTCCGCACGCCGAGTAGCGCGCCTGCGGGGATTTGCACGTTGATTTGGTAGAGGCCGGTTCTCCGGTGATTTGCGTTAGAATCAGCCTGTCGCGCTCGCGATCTTCTATGGGCAAATGGACCTGGCGAGGGTTGCGCTTGCGCGCCGCCGGGAGAAACCATGGAACCAAATACGTGTGGGCCCACCATCGCTGTCACGGCAACCGTACATCCCGGAGCGCGCGTTCATCCAACCGCGGTGATCGGCGCGTATTGCATCGTCGAAGACGAAGTGGAGATCGGGCCCCACAACCGGCTGGACCCATTCGCGATCGTGAAGCGTTACACGACGCTCGGCGAAGGCAATCATGTTTACTCCGGCGCGCAGCTCGGCACGGACCCGATGGACAAGCAGTTTCGCGAGGAGAATGTGAGCTGCCTGCGGGTGGGCAGTCACAACGTGTTGCGCGAGTACGTCAACATTTCGCGCGGCACCAAGCCTGGAGCGGTCACCGCGCTCGGCGACGGCAACTACGTGATGAGCAGCGTACACATCGCCCACGATTGCCAGCTAGGCAGCAACATCACCATCGGCCCCAGCACCAGCCTGGGCGGCTACGCGGAGATTGAAGACAACGCGTTTCTCTCGGCCGGCGTCGGCGTGCATCAGTTCTCCAAGGTCGGGCGGTTCTGCATGGTGGCGGCCAACACGCGAGTGGCGCAGGATGTGCCGCCGTATTTCCTGGTCTCTGAGTTCGACGCCGCGGCGCACGGCTTGAACCTGGTGGGACTCCGCCGCAGCGGCGCTTCGCGCGAGACGGTCTCAGTCTTGAAGCAGGCCTACCGTCTGCTGTATCGCTCGGCGCTGCCACGGAAGGAGGCGCTGGAGCGGATCGAGGCTCTGGCAACGCCGGAAGCGCTCCACCTGGTCGAGTTTATCCGCTCATCGAAGCGAGGCATCTGCCGCGATCACCGCTCCACTGCGGCGGCAACCGTCTCCGGCGAGGATTAGCGCCGGAGACGGCCTCGCCGCCGTTCCACGGCGCGCTAATTCCCGACCGTCATTACGGGCTTGTTAGACGCCACGCCATCGATGGTGATTTGCACCGCATAAGTGCCCTTGGCGAGTTGCGGAACGTTAAAGTTCACCTGATATTCTCCAACGGACTCCGGCGCCAGGCCGATGTAAATGACGTTGGCCGGAATGCCGCCGACGGTCACGGAATAGTTTCCGGTTATGCGGGAGAGTCCCGCGGGCGCGGGAGAGCCGGTTACCAGCGGACCAGCGGCCTGAACCGGGCCGCCGCCGGTGAACCACGCCACCACCTCATCTCCGACCTTGGCGGGCACCGTAGCGGAATTCACGCTGCCATCCGAATTCGTCACGTCCGCACGATTGCTGTTGTAGAAGCCGATCCCCGGCGTCCCCGTGGCGGGAACATAAACCGCCGCGGCGTTGCTCGTCGCAGTCCCGTTTTGAACCACCACGGATGCCAGCGTACCACCCGGAATATCCCAGGGCATCTGTGCGTCGATCTGGGTGGCAGACACGTAGTACAAAGGCGCCGGCTCCCCGTTCACCGTCACTTTGGTATCAGCCAGCATGGTCGGAAGGGTAGGGGTGGCCGCCGTGACCTCCTTGGTGGCTAGGCCGGTTCCGAACAGCACAAAATCGCTTCCGGGCGTCGTCGCGTTCACGACATAGCTGAAGACATTCCCGATGGATTCGGTCGGATTCAGAAACGCCGCATGTGCGGATCCGTTGCGGATAAACTGTGGGTTAGCGTCGATGAGACTGGCGCCGGCGCCGTAATCGCCTGTGACGATGAAGTTCAGCGTGTTGGTCTTGCCGTTCGAATCGACCAGCGTAGCCGATGCCAGGCAGGCGGAAGTGACCGAATACGTCCCGGTGGCCGTGATCGCAGCGGTCGCTGTTCCGCCTGACGATTCCGTGTAACTGGCGGTGACTTTGCCCTGGCCGTCGAACTGAAACACCCCGGCCTCGTCGGCTGAGCCGGTCTGCGTAGTCCCAGACAAGGTGGTCCCGCTTGCGGTGAAAGTGTACGCGCCGGACAACGTGGTGTTGGCGCAGGCCACCGGCCAAACGTTGTTGCCACTGCCGGAATAGACGTAGGTGGCGTCCGAGCCGGTAATAGCAAAATCGCTGCCGCCCCAAACCACCAGGGTAAATGTGGCCGTGCTTCCAGTAACAAAGGTAATTGTGCCGTAGCAATTGGACGGAATAGCGTAGCTCCCGGCGTAACTGAAAGCCGTGCCGGCAGCTTGATTAGTATTGACAATCCCACTGAAGACAACGGCGCTCTGGCCATCGAACGTAGCCGTGCCGTTGGCCTGATATGTACCTGTGAAGCCTCCGGCAGCCGAGAGCCCGCGACCGCTGAGGGTGAGCGAGTACGTTCCACTCAGGCTCGAAGAGTTGCAACTCCCGCCGCCAATCTGGTTCTGCGCCAGCGCGGGCGCCGCCAGCAGGCAGCAAAAGGAAAACAGATAGGCGCTGCGTGCGTATTTCATGCTCGTCCTCCCCGGCCGGCAGAGCCGGACAGCGGCTTCACGACCATGCCTAGCGCCGGCCCGTTCCCTGGACGCTGAGCCGCTGCGCTCGCCGCCGGCTGTCCGTACACGGCGTGTGCATTGCCGGTGACCAGGAACTTCGAGCTCTGCGCCAATCCCACATAGGAGGACGCATTGGCCACCGAACTGTTGTATATGCTGAAGCTCATCACGTAGGAGTTGGCGCTCGCATCGGTGAGTGTGGCGGACCCCAGGCAGTTAGAAGATATCGAATACGATCCCGTGAGGGTGAGCGCGCTGGGCACTGCGCCGGTTGCCGACATCGTCAGGTTGACCGTCACACTGCTCACTCCGTCGAACTGCAGCAATCCAGTCCCATTTTCGATGCCGCTTGGAGCGCTGCCGGTCAGCGCGAATCCGGTGCCGGTGAAGGTGTATACGCCGGAGAACGTGCTTGCGGAACAACCCGCCGGCTGGGTGTTTCCATTGCCGGAGTAAGTGTAGTTGGTATCGCTGCCGCTCAACGCGAAGTCTTTGCCCTGGTCGTAGACCGCCAGATTCAACGTGGCGCTGCCTCCCGTGGCGATGTTGATGACGGCGGCGCAATTGGCTTGAACGCTATAGGTCCCCGACCACGTCACGGGCGTCGCGACTGCTTGGCCGGTGTCCGCCACCAAACTGATGGTGACCGCGCTCAGCCCGTCAAAGTCCGCCCATCCGTTCGACTGGAAGACGCCAGTGAAAGTCCCCGAAGCAGTGACCTGCCTCGCGGTTATGGAGACCGCATAAACTCCGCTCAAGGATGCGGAGCTGCAAGTCCCGCCTCCGATGGTGGTTTGCGCCAGCAACGGCGCTGCCAGCAGGCAAGACATGGAAAACAGCGAAGCAGTGCGTCGCTTCATTCGTTTGGTTCCCTCCCAACGGGTGAATTATATGCCGACTCGGACTTTTTGAAGTAATGACGTTTTGCCGAGCCTGCTCTTTCATGAACCCGGCAGTGGACGAAAAGTCGTGCTGCGCCTATCGCTGGCCTACTTCTTCGAGCAGGGTGGAAATGCGCGGGCGGTCGGGGATGCGGCGGCCGAAGCGGAGGGCGTTGTAGGTGGTGGTGAATTCGGCGACCGCGGCGGCGAGGGGGCCGGCGGGAATCGAAGCGGCGAACTCGGCGGGGGTGAACCACGGCGGCTTGTGGTAGCCGCGGCGCTCCATCATGGCCAGCATGCGCTGGTAAAGCAGAGTCGCATCGGCAGCCGTAGCGGAGCTGCGGCGGGCGCGATGGACGCGCAGGCGGAGGCGGACGGCGCGGATCGAGCGCGGGCCGAACATCCGGAGACCAACGGCAAGCAGGATCGCCGCGGCCAGCCAAAGACCGGAGCGGCGCAGCCAACCCGTGGCGCGGTGCTCCCAGGTGTTGCCGGTGTCCCAGAGGGAATCGAACCAGCGGATGCCAACCAGGCGCGCGGCTTCGTCAAACCGGTCGGCGAGGGCGCCCTGGCGGCTGGGATCGAAGTCGACTACCCAGCGGCTCCAGAAGGTGCGGGCGGCATCGAGATACAGCGGGAAGCCAGCGAGAGCGGATGTCGCGGAACGGTCAGGATCGGGCGGGGTGGGGTCGAAAGTGGTCCAGCCGCGCCCGGCGAGCCATGCTTCGACCCAGGCGTGCGCGTCCGAGGCGCGCATCAGCCACTCGTCCGTGAGGGGGTTGTAGACGCCGCTCTCGAAACCAGTGGCCAGGCGAGCCGGCACGCCCAGGGTGCGCAGCATCACCGTCATGGCCGAAGCGAAGTACTCGCAGTGGCCGCGGCGGCGGACGAACAGAAAATTCGCGAGTGGGTCCGCGGTGGCTGCGGGCGGCAGCTCGAGTGTGTAACCGTAACCGGTGTGCAGGTGGGTTTCGATGGCGCGGGCGCGGGCGAGGTCGCTCGAAGCGCCGTCGGCCCAAAAGCGCGCCAGTTCCCGAATGCGGGGGTCAAGCGAAGCGGGCAACTGGAGGTCGCGGGCGGCCTCATCGGGATCGATCGCCGGAGCGGGATAGGCGGCGGGCGATTGCTCCGGCGGTTCTTGCAGGCGGCTGTACGCCGAATACCTGAAGACCCCTGGCGGCCGGCGCGCCAGGCGGGGTAGACCGCTGGGTCCGCGCAGCACGGCCAGGTCGCGAAGATCTAGGCTTTCCGGTGTGCCGGCGAAGAATAGTGCTGCGGAATCGGCGGGTTCGAGTTCCACATCATAGGAGATGTGCGCGCCCGGCTGGCGCTCGGCAGAGGGAACCAGGGCGAAGTGGCCGGCGGCTGTGGGCGGGAGCTGCAGCGCTGGCTCGGAATTGGTCCACTGTCTGCCGTTGAAGGTTGTCAGCAGGCCCCCGCGCCATTTCAGACCGCTCACCGGCTGCGGGCTGAAAATGGTGATGTGCATGACGGGCCGCGAGCTGGTTTTCAGCTCGCCGATTTCGCGCAGGGTGACGCGGGTGGAAAAGCCCGCCAGATGGAGGCGGTGAAGAGCCTGCCACTGATGGGCCCGGTCGATCGTGCGCGGAAGCAGGAAAAACAGGCCGGCCGCCAGCAGCAGTATCGACGCCGCGGCCACACATGCGAGTAGAACCAGGCGGGGCGCCAGGCGGCGAGCGGGCGCCTGGGCAGCGGTGCCTTCGAGCGAGCGGAGGATCTCAGCGGCGGTGAGCGCGGCCACGGCGCAGGGGACGAAGCACGCCAACGCCAGGAAGAAGCCGGGGCCGGTGGAATCCAGAGCCTCGGCCAGCAGCGCGGCGAAGCAGAGCAGGGCCACCAGGAGATTATCGCGACGGGTTCTATGGACCAGCAGCATGGCGGCAGCCCAGAAATAGACCAACGGCAAACCGGGCGGCGAGTTCCAGGCATGGACGAGAGAATAGCCGCACCAGGCGAGCGCGAGGGCGGCTACCGCGAACGGCGGCGGGGTCGGCCCGGCGCCAGCCAGTCGCGCTCCGCGCCACGCCAGGGCGATGGCAGTAAGCGCCAGTGTAGGCGCGTCCCACCATCCGCAAACCGCGGCCGAGAAGGCGCCGCCAGCGACCAGCGCCAGCAACGAAATCTGGAAAAAGCGTTCGAGGCTAGCCGCAGTGGTCGCGCCGGAACGCTTCATGATGTGTATTCTACCGCGCGCTGGGACGCTTTCTGGCGGGAGCGCCAGCAGGGAAATGGCGGGGTCTCGGATAACGTTGGAACATCAGACCAGCTTTTGTGTGGTGGACCCGCGTTGCCTGGAATACAAACGCGGTTACCGCTTGACCGTGAGCGCGTACTCGCGCAGCAGTTCTCCGGAGGATTTGTGGATGCGCACGAAATAGCCGCCGGGAAGCAGCGCCTTCAGCAGCGCCGTTGCGCCAACCGGAAACTCCGCAACGCGGCTCCCCGAGGCATCCACTACTTCGCCGGCGAAGGGCCGCCCATCGCTCAAGCCGGTCAGATCGAGTTCGAGCAGCAGGGGGCGGCCGGCGGGCGCTGGCGCCGGCGCGGCTCCGCGCACGGCCGTCAACTCGACGGCAAAAGGTAGTGGCGCCGACATGCTGGATTGGCGGCCGGACCACACCGCGGCGCAAACCACCAGCAGCGCCGCGATCAACATCGGAGCCAGTTGGCCGGGCCACGACTCCCTCCACGGGCGGCTAGCAACGATCGCGACCGCACGCTCTTCCTTATGCTCCTCGGACCGCTGGCGGCTCGCCTGACGCATGGCGGTGACGAAGCTGTCAGATTCCGTCAAACGGTCGCGACAGGTTTCACACAACAAAAGATGCTCTTCCAGGGGGGCGCACCGGACTTCAGTGAGACCGCCCAGGCAATACTGCTCTAGGTCCTCTTCTGTCAGGTGATCCGCCATCCGCGGCATATCTCCGGCCTCCTCACGGTAGTAAGTGTGAGACTGATTGCAGAATTCTCAAAAATCAACACAAAAAGTTATTAGCCCAGGACGTTATCTAAATCTAGCGGCAAAACCCACCCTCCGCGAAAGGCGCGCCTTGCCCAGTTCGCCGAAGCGCGCTTTGGCGCGGGACTTGATGAGTCGGAACTGGGTTTCGGTCAGATTCATCTCACGGCAGATCTGTTCGGCGGGCTGTTCGTCGAGATAGAAGCGAACCAGCACCTCGCGGTCGCGCCTGGCGATGCTGTTGAGGATGCGCAAAGCAACCTCAACATTTTCGCTGCGGATGGCCAGGCGCTCGGGATCCGGTGAATGATCGCGCAGCACGATGCCATCTTCCAAGCTGGTGTGGCGGCGGCGCGCGTGCACATTGGCGTCAATGCGGGCCGCCACGTGACGGCGGACCACGGTGCGCACGTAGCCCATCAGGCGTTCGGGCTCGCGCAGTTCTCCGCTCCGGATGGCCTGCGTGATAGTGAGGAAGACGTCGTGCACCCTATCGTCGAGATCCTGCGGGCCGAGTTGCCGGCAGAGAAAGAAGCGGATGCCTTTGGAAAACAGGCCATACAGCTCTTCCATGGCGGCCGGATCACCGGCGCGGATACGTTCCACCAGAGGCGACCAGGCGTGCTGCGCAAGGTCGTTCACCGCAGTACTCTGCGGGGAGTCGCTCATGGGCTGGACACTAACGGTCAGGACCGTAGCTTCACTCATTTCCCACCATAAAGTACGCTCCCCAGTAGCGCGGACGAGCCCGCCAACCGCCGGAGCGAATCATTTCCCGCTGGGCTGAAGCCAGCGCCAACGCCGGGTCGGGCGTTGGTTGCGATCGCAATTCTCGATACAAAGCGGCGAACAGGGCGCCGCTCTCGTCGGGCGTGTCCCAACGGCTGCCTGCCACGCTGCGGGCGCCGGCGGTGAGCCAGGCGCGGGTGAGGCCGAGCAGTCCGGCCCCGGGCAATACACGCCCGGCATCCGAGTGGCAGCCGCTCAACACAACCAACTCCGCCCGCGTCCTCCAATGGGCAATCTCGATGGGTGTCAACAACTCGGTCTCCCCCTGGCCGTCAAGGCTCAGCGCAATCAAGCCGTAAGCGCCGCCGGCAGCGCCGGCCCGCTCTCTCTGCGGCGCCGAGGATTCCAGAAAGTGGGTTGCGAAGTGAATGATCTCGGGATCGCGATTCAGCGCGGCGGCGAGTTCCGCGCGCGCCGCCCAGGCGCCTTCGAGCAAGGTGGAAGGTCCGCCCCAGGCGCGGGCGCAGGAATCCAGTTCGCCCGCGCTGGCTGGCAGCCTGGGAAGAGAAAGGGTGGCTGGTGTGGCGGCCGAAACCACGTTCGGCCGCAGCCACCGAGCCCAGCGGAAACGCCCCGCGCTGCGCGAGGGCAAGCGGGAATCGGCGGCATTGTATATCGGGTCCCCGATGCCCAGGAACCGGCCGCTCGAGGACGCGCTGCCGCGCCGCGCCATGGCGTCCACCCAATACCCGGCGCTGGGTGTGATTTGAATCACGTGCCGCTCGGCCACGTAGGCAGGCCGTCCGGAAACCCGTTCCACCAGGGCGGCAAAAGGAACGTCAAACAGACTCTTGTCGAGCGAGAGTATCCACCGTGCCTTGCCGAGGAAACGCGGGGCCACGCCGCCGAACAGGCCGTCATAGAGGCCGGCGGAGGCTGCCTCGCCGCCGGGCTTGTCCTGGCGTATCGGCTCCAGAGCGGCGGCGGTTTTCCGCTGCAACTCATCTTGTGGGGGCAGCCGGTAAAGGACCATTCCGTCCCGGTCCACAGCCCATAACCAGGAGGCGGACTCACCCAGGCGGAAACTGAAGAACACCGCATCGGCAGGCAGAGTGGCGGAAATGCGGGCCAGCAGGTCCTCGGGTGAAGGTTCGGGCGGGGCCGCAGTGAAGGCCTCGATGCGGGTAAGCTCGGCGCGGCAGTCTTCGACCTGCCGGCGGCGCCGGGCGTCCGGGGATTCGAGCGCCGCTGCCTCGGCGCGGCGCAACCGCTCGACGGCTTCCCAATAGGAGGGAGGCAAATCGCCGGAGAGCCCGCCGCCGGACACCTGGGCGCGCAGGCTGGCGGCGCGGTTTTCTTCCGCGGCCCGAAAGGTCTCGCTGGCCAGGCGGGGAGCGCGCGTCCGCTCGTACAGCTGATTGCCCACGTCGATGAACGCCGCGTAGACCTCGTCCAGTTTGCTCTCCGCGCCGATGCGGGCGGCTTCGGCGCCGGGCGCCGACGCGCGAAAGGCTCGGGCCAGGCGAAGCGCGTTGCCCAGATCGTCCAGCGCCTCCGGCATCCGCCCTTGCGCCTCGCGGACCAGGCCGCGCGCGTGATAGATCTTCCAGATTGGCGTAATGGCGGTGGGCAGGGACGCCAGTTCGACTGCGCGATCCAGCAGCGCCGACGCCGAAACCAGATCCCCTTGCGCCAGCCGCAACCGTCCCAGGATGCGGTAGGAACTGTCCATCGGAAGGTGACGGAGCTTGCCAACCCGGTAGGCCTCGAGGAGCGCGGGTTCGGCGGCTGCATAGTCCCGATGAATAAAATACGCTTCCCCCAAGCTATTGCAGCCGTTGGCGTACAGTTTCCAGTCGCCGGCGGCCGCGGCGGCTTCGATTCCCTCCCGGAACGAAGACACTGCCTCCGCCATCTGGCCGCTCTGCGCGCATATATCGCCGCGTTGAATCAGCATCTCGGCAAGATGGAGACGGCGGCCGTCGCCGGAAAGGCGCTGAATGCCGGCATCCAGCCACCGGATACCGGAATCCGTATCTCCCATTTGGTCATACAGAGAGGCGATGTTGGCGTCCGCCACAGCCGCGTTGTTGGCATCTCCTAACGATTCCAGGACGCGACGCGCGCGCAGGAACGACTCGAGGGCTGGCTGGTATTGATGGAGCGCGAAATGGCAGGCGCCGGCATTGGCGCCGGCACGAACGGCCATGCTGTAGTCGTGCGCGGCTTGGGCGGCGCGCGAAAGCCGGTCGAAAATTTCAGCAGCTCGTATATACTGAGCTTGCGCGAACAGCGCATCGCCTTTGCGCAGTTCCGCCGCAAACGGCGATGCAGCGGCGATGCCCGTTGTTTGAGAGGCCCGCGTCCGTCCGAAGAATCGGGGGACGTATGCTGTCGCCGATACGGCGATCAGCACCAACAAGCCGAACACCCAGACCCCGGCCTTTCTCAAGAAAGAACCACTCCAATCGTAGAAAAATGGCTCCAGTCCAATAAGGTGGTACTGACCCCTGGAAAAATCTTTGGGAATATTCCAGTAGAATATTCCCAAAGATTAGTATCCAGTTTTTCTTGGAGATTGGCTCCCCCACAAATGGGGGTTTTTTTGACGTAAATCGCGTTTGTGGTCAACGCCGAAAAGCGGCTACTGAAGCAGAGCCGCTAAAGCAAGCACAAGCGAATAGACAATGATAATCGGATCGCCCATTAGGTTGTTGAGAAAGGCCGCATCTCTTGGAGCGGCCCTTCCGACTCAAGCCTATTCCCACGCGACTCGGATCGCGCAAATTCTAATATCTAAATGATTGAAATAAAAGGAATGATATATTTTATTGCTGCGGTGATCGCTGGGAGCGGCTGCCGCGGAATGGCCAGGGGGGACTGAGTCGGGAGGCGCACCTTCTCAGCGCGGAGGGTTCCATCCGGGGAGCTGGAAGCTGCACTGGCGTTCGATCCGGACCGCGCCGCTTCAGCGACTCTCACCGCTGCTGTTACGATAGAAGGCGATGAATCCCCAGCCAGCCACTGAAGTGCCGAAGTTGCCGATTTCCGGCGTCAAGAGCCTGATCGCCGTCGGATCCGGCAAAGGGGGAGTGGGCAAGACCACCGTGGCCGTGAACCTGGCGGTGGCGCTCGGCCGGCTCGGTTACAAAGCCGGCCTGATGGATGCGGACGTTTACGGCCCCAACGTGCCGCTGATGATGGGCATCAACCAGACGCCGATGGCATACGGTGAACGCATCCAGCCGCTCGATCAATACGGAGTCAAGCTCATGTCGATGGGCTTCCTCAACCCGGGCGACAAACCGCTGGTCTGGCGCGGGCCGATGTTGCATTCGGTGATCCAGCAGTTCCTGCGCGGCGTGGATTGGGGCGATCTGGATTACCTGGTGATCGACCTGCCGCCGGGCACCGGCGACGTGCAGCTTTCCCTGATTCAAACCGCGCCGATTACCGGCGCCATCGTGGTCACCACGCCCTCGGACGTGTCGCTCGAAGATGCGCGCAAAGCCGTTCACATGTTTCACCAGGTGAAGGTGCCGATTCTGGGCATCGTGGAGAACATGAGTTACCTCGTGTGCCCGCACTGCCGGGAGCGGATCGACGTATTCAGCCACGGCGGCGGCCGGCGCACGGCCGAGCAGATGCAGGTGCATTTTCTGGCCGAATTGCCGCTGGACCCGCAGGTGCGCATCGGCGGCGACAGCGGAAAGCCGGTGGCGCTCGAAGCGGGCGACCAGGAGCCTTTCCTGGCGCTGGCGCGTGATACGGCAGCGCGGGTCCAGGAAGTGCGCGAGACCGGCCCCAAAATCGAAATCGGCGAATAGCCCCGGCGCGCGCAGCACGGAAAGATAGCCCAAGCGCAGCCAATTGGCCACCTGGAGGCTCCGGCCGGCGGCAACATGTATGCGTTCCGCCTTCCCGCCAGCATCCCCGCGCCGGGTTCGCCGGGCGGCCCGCCTCCACCCGCCAACTGCAGGTACATCGTCCTCGTGCCGTTCGACTGGCGGGGGATATTTTATCGGGTGATTCGCGATCCCCAGCAGATGCAGAGCATCATCGACAACATGAAGAAGATGTTCACCGAGGCGCAGAAGAAGCAGGGGAAAAAGTAGGGGCGGGCGTGTGGCGGCCGTGGCGGGTCCGGGGCCTGGACGCCGCAGCTTCGGCCCGAGCCGAGGCGCCGGTTCTCGGTTGTGCGCAGCTACGTCAGGGCCGAACTCATGTGCTGGACCGCCTTCTCGGACGTGAAAGTGTGGGCTTGGAACCTTGCCCTCGCGCCCGGCCCCAACATTCCGCGGAACCTCTCGTGCGTCTCCATGGACGGATCAAGCACCCAAAACCTTTCAAGAGGCTCGCCGCCCGCGGTTCCAAGGCCGTAGAGGTATCGGAAAAATGAATCCGTCTCCGGCAGGGAGTAGCCGCAGACGACGATATTCGTGGCGCTCTTTAGCTCGGCTGCAGCTCGGCGCCACACCTTGTCCAGGTCGGACCGGTATTCGGCCTTGTTCCAACTCGGCGGCACGATGACGCTTCCTTCATCAACAGCCCGTCCGCAGCACTTCGCCTGACCGCCGAGGAGCGCCCTTAGCTGGCTCCATTTCAACCGTGTGGTTCCGAGAGAGGCGACCAACGGAGGGAGGGTCTCCTCCGCCACAATCTTTCTACAGGAGTCGACAGAACATCTGTGCCAGCCGACCGATCCGTGCAGCTTAAATAAATTGACCGCCCGTCGCGAGCCGCCGGCGACGCCGTTCAGGCCGTAATCTAGGCTCAGACCGGCGCTGCGCAGTGCCACATCCACGGCCACGTCGTAGTTGAATGTGATTACCGTGGAACGGGGCGATGGACCGAACTCATTCGCGAGCCTGGAAATCAATGAGGCGAAGTCCCTGTACGCCGGGGTCGAGAATACCTTATGCGCTTCTAGCTCGAAGAGAACCGCTTCGTCGAGCGTCCAAGCGATAAGCCGTTTCATCGAGTGCACCAGGTTCCCGGCCGGCGGGACATCCAGGAGCTCAGCCATTTCAAAGGCGCTGAACACCGATTCGAGGTTCACAATGTCCAGTTCCGATTTTGAGTGCACGGACTGAAGTTCGGAGATGGCGTCGAAGACCCGTTGAAGATCATCGGAGCATTCGTTGACTCGGTTCGCCGCGAACAAGGCGCGAGACTTGTCTAGAAAACCTGCCATTAGCGGTGCCCCAGCATGCTTTGAGGCGCCCGCTCCCAGGATGAAGACGTACTGGCTCATGGTGTGACGCACCCCCGGTGAATTGGGTGCGAATGTCTTGATAGTAGCGGAAATGGGGCGCAGTGGGGCAATACGGGCTGCGAAGTTCCGCAATGGCAGGTCTGCCGCGGCCCCCAAATGCAAGCGCACTTCGTAGCCGCTACACTCAGAAACGAGTCGTCGGCGCAGACGGCCTGACCCGCCTCGTAATCTCTACTCCGACTCCCCCACCGTCAGCCCCGCCGCCAACCGTATCTCCCCTCTTAACTCAATCGCCGCTGAGCTTCGGCCTACCAGAACCTCGAACTCGCCGGGATCGGCGCGCCATAACTTGTGTTTCACATCGTAGTAAGTGAACGCGCGGGGCTCGAGCGCGATAGTCACGGGTTTTGTCTCACCCGGCTTCAGCTCGACTTTAGCAAAGCCCTTCATCTCTTTGGGCGGGCGCGGGACAGTGGCGTGACCGTCGCCGATATAGAGTTGCGCCACCTCGGCGCCGGCGCGCTTGCCCGTGTTGCTTACTTCGAACGTCACTTGATACGCGCCCGCCTTGGCGCCCGGTTTGATGGCGAGCTTGCCGTAGCGGAAGGTGGTGTAGGACAAGCCGTAGCCGAAAGCGAATGCCGGCGTCACGCCGTTGTGTTCGTAGCCGCGATAACCGACGAACACGCCGTTGCGATACACCACGCGGCGGGTGCCGGGATCCGGATAGTAGCTCAAGTGCGCCGGGTTGTCCTCCCAACGCTTCTCGATGCTGATTGGCAGGCGCCCGGAGGGATTCACATCGCCGAGCAGAATTTCCGCTAGCGCCGTGCCGCCCGCCTGGCCAGGATACCAGGCCTGGATGACACTGGGAACGTGATCCAGCCAGCCGTGCACGTCCACGCCGCCGCCGGCCGTAATGACAACCACGGTCTTTTTGTTGATGGCGGAGATCTCGCGGATCAGCTCTTCCTGGCCCGTCGGCAACTGGAAGGTGCGGTCGCCGCCTTCGCTCTCATTGCTTTCGTTGAAGCCGACTGCCAGCACCACCGCGCCGGCCTTCGACGCCAGCGCCTTGGCGGTGAGATCCACCAGGCTCGCCTGCGGCGCCAGCCCCAAGCGCACCAGGTCCCGCTGAAAGTTGAAGCCGCCTTGATATTTCTCGAAGACCACTTGGTGGGGCCCGGCGGTGAGATCGAGCGTGGCTTGGTCGACCATCGCCTTGCGCACCGTCCAGCCATCCAGAATCGGCTTGCCGTCCAGGTACAGGCGGTAGCCGCCCTCGGAATCGGTGGGCGATTCGGCGAAAATCTCGTAGGCGCCGGCGGTCTTGGCCGTGTAGTAGCCGCTCCAGCGCAGGGACGAAGCTCTGGGCGGATTGCGGAGCAGCGCGGCAAAGTCCGCGTCGCCACTCGCCAAATCGGCCATCGAAACGGCAGGGGCCCCGTTGATGTGCCGGGTAATGAGTGTCTTGACCGCTGGCCCGGAGAGATCCTTGTTGGGGAAGATTTCCATCTTCAGGCCCGCTTCGCCGCCGCCGGCTTCGGTAGTAAAATCGGTGCTGCCGGCGATCTGCCTGCGATCCGGCAGGCCGGCGTTCCACAGCACGTTCACCTTGGTGCCCAGCCTATCGGTCAGCCCCTCCAGGAAACTGACCGCGGCAAACGGCCTCACGCCCGCGCTGCCACCCCCGTTGGGCACGGCCGGATACGCGTTGGGGCCGATCAGGGCGATGCTCTTGACGGCGCCGGCGTCGATGGGCAGCAGGTTGCCATCGTTCTTGAGCAGCACCATGGATTCGCGCGCGGCCTGCAGTGCCACGCGTGCACCGGCGGCGCTGTAGCGCGGAATCGTCAGGTCCGCTTGCTCCCGGTCCAGCCAGCCGAAGCGGACGGCCACGCGCAGGATGCGGCGCACCTTGTCGTCGATCGCCGCCATCGAAACCTGGCCCTTTTCGATGGCCGTCAGCAGGGTCGCGCGGTTCATGTGGTCGCCGGCCGGCATCTCCAGGTCCAGCCCGCCATTGGCCGCCGCCACCCCGTCGTAGGTGGCCCCCCAATCGGACATCAGCACGCCGTCGAAACCCCAGGTCTGCTTGGCGATTTCGATATTGAGGTGCGCGTTCTGGGTGAGGTGCTGACCGTTGGTCAAATTGTAGGAATCCATTATGGCGCCAACGTGCGCGCGTTTGACGGCGGCTTCGAAGATGGGCAGGTAGATCTCCCGCAAGGCGCGTTCGTCGATGATGGCGTCCACGTTGTGGCGGTCGAACTCCGAACTGTTGCCCATGAAATGCTTGATGGTCGCCGATACACCCAGCTTCTGCATGCCCTCGATGTAGCTGGCGGCGATGCGCCCGCCCAGGAACGGGTCCTCGCCGAAGTACTCGAAGTTGCGGCCGTTCATGGGCGCGACGTAAATGTTCACGCCCGGACCGAGCATGAAGTGAACGCCGCGCGAGCGGGCATCGGCGCCGATGGCGCCGCCCACTCGCTCCGCCAGCGCCGTGTTCCAGGTCGCCGCCAAAGCGATGCCGCCCGCCATGGTGGTGGCCGGACCGTCGTTGCGCGCGCCGATGGGGCCGTCGGACATCTTCAGCTTCGGCAGCCCGAGGCGCGGAATGGCGCGGATATAGAAACCGTCCACCCCGCCGATGAGGTCGGTTTTCTCTTCGGCCGTCATCCGGCTCAGGATGTCGGAGACCCGTTTCTCGGTGTCATCGACTCGCTTCTCGCCGGCGCTGGAAGCGGCCATCAGAGGCGCGGCGAACAAGGCCGCGCAAACGAACAGAGTAAACGCGGAGGGGGTGGCTGGAATCATGGTTTGACCTTCTGTTTTGAGCATTTCAGAACGCAGCATAACACTCTTCGGCGCTTGGAGAGCCTATGCGCGCTGGCGTAAGATGGTCTTATGGTGCGGGCTTTCAGGGCGTGTGCGGCGCTGTCGATGCTGCTGTCGAGCGCGGCGACAGCGCAGGTCATCCAATTCGATTCGAACGGTTTTCACTATCAGACCCTGACGCGTTCCGGCGTGACTATCATATTCTCCCATCTGCCCGCCCGCCTGCACGAGTATTCCATCATCCAGGTGGCAGTCTCGAACGGCTCGGCCGGGCCTTATGTGATCCGGCCGGAAGACTTCAGCATCGAGTATGCCGATGGCACCGCCGTGCATGGCGCGCCCGCGCACGACATCATCGAGATGGAGATGCAGAAGGGAAGCGGCAGCGACGTGATCAAGCTGGTCACCACTTACGAAGCGGGAGTTTACGGCAACCCGCACTTCAGGTCCACCAACGGCTACGAATCCCGCCGCCAAGCCGCGCTGGCAGTTAGCTCGACCCGGTTGCGCGCCGCGGCAGCCGCCAGCGCGCTGGCCCTGGTGCGAACCCGCCTGGAGCCGGGCGAGAGCACCGATGGCGCCGTCTTCTTTGCCGAAGCCAAGCCGCTCCCCGGCGGCAGGCTCACCGTCCGCACCAACACGGACATCTTCCAATTCAACACCGAGTAGCGGCGCCGCGAACCGGGCGTGAGCGCGGTGACAGGCCGGCCGGTAATTCTTGTTGCTCTATTATCAGTTGATTACAAGCGAAGCGGCGGCCGGCCAGCGGGGCAGCACCGATATTGTGTGGGGGAGAGGGAATTCGGTTCCCGTCTTTCTTACCTGGCAGTTCCAAACCGCCTTCCCAAACGGCCTACCCGCTCCGCCGGAGCGTTCCATTCCCGCAACGGCCGGATTCCCTCTTACTTTATTTGCGCGAGCCACGTTCCGGGTTGCGCAGCCTGGATTGACGCGTCTTGTGCTTCTGCCGCTTGGGCTTGCGAATGACGAAGGTGCCGCTGCCCAGGTATTCCGCCTGGTAATTCTTTTCCGCTGCCAAAGAAATTCTCCTGTGGGTGGGTAAAACCGCCCCTCTATTGTAACGCGCTAAGCTGGGAGCAGGATGCTGAGGCCGCAGCCGATCAAGGACTTAGGGCGCGCCTGCGCCACGGCGCTGGCGGCGTTGTGGCTGCTGCTCGCCGCGCCCGCCGCGCCAGGCCTGGCGAAGGATGCTCCGCCCGACCAGGCCCAGTGCCGGCAGATTCCCGAAATCTCCCGCCAGCTCGCTGAGATCACCGGCCTTCCCTTGCGGCGCCCAGTGCCTTGCAGTGTTATCGACAAACAACAGGTCAACGCCTTCCTCAAGCAGCGATTGAAGGAGGAGGCCAGCCCGGAGGAAATCCGCGCCGAGGAACTGACGCTCAAGAAGTTCGGCCTTGTCCCCGCGGATTTCGATTTGGCCGCGAGCACCGTGGATCTGCTCACCGAGCAGGCCGCCGCGTTCTACGATTACAACAAGCGCAGACTTTTCCTGACCGGTTCCACCAGCGAAGAATTGCAGGATACCGTGCTGGCGCACGAGCTCGCACACGCCCTGGCGGACCAGAATTTCCACTTGGCGCGCTACATCAAGCAGGGGCGCAAAAGCGACGACGGCTCGACCGCCCGGCTCTCCGTGATGGAAGGCCAGGCCACCTGGCTGATGTACGAATACAAGGCGCGGCGCCTGGGACAAACCCTGGTGGGCAACCAGGCGCTGGCCGCCAGCCTGGCCGGCGCAGCCGATTCCGGTCCGGGCGAGTTTCCGGTCTTCGAAAAGGCGCCGCTCTATCTACGGCGCTCGCTGGTGTTCCCCTATCTCGAGGGGATGGTCTTCCAAGACGCCGTGCTGGAACGCGACCACCAGCGCGGCTTCGCCGAGGTCTTCACCGACGCCCCCGTCTCCACGCAGCAGATCCTGCATCCGGAAAAGTACTTCGCCAACGTGAAGCCCACCGAGCCCGACCTTCCCGACCCGCAGCTTCCGCGCGGCTACAAGGGCCTGGTGCGCGGCGAGCTGGGCGAGTTGGAACACGGCATTCTGCTCGAGCAATACGTGGGCAAACCGCAGGCGCAGGAAATCGCTCCGCACTGGCGTGGATGCAACTTTGAATTGCGCGAGAACAAGAAAGCCGCGCGCGTGGTACTGCTGTATGCCGTGGAATGGGACGATGAAGCCAGCGCCGCCCGCTACTTCGCCCTATACCGCCAGGTGCTTGCCAAGAAGTGGAAGCACATGACGGTGGACACGGAAGCCGCCGACCACATCGCCGGCGCCGGAGACGATGGCCGCTTCAAGCTGCGCCGCGCCGGCGCGATCGTCACCAGCGTGGAAGGAATGGATCCGGCGGAGAGGTGAGGCGAGAGCCGTCCCGGTGCCCGGGTGTCGGGTGCTTATTTGTGAAATGTACTGAAAAATATAGCAGGTACCGATTTTTGGGCTTTTCCCGCCAGGGTAAACTTGGCGTTTGGCTGAGCAAAATGACGGCTCCCCAACGAAAAACTGCAATTCGGAGATCAAAAACTAGCGGCTTGGTGTATCATATACCAAACTGGGAATCACATTGAAATTCCCGCTCAAAGCGGAAAGTTCTGGTTAACGCGGATTTGCGCGCACCGAGCGAATTGCACTTAGAGGAGGGCACCGATGACAGAGAGTAAATTTCTGTTGACCATGCTGCTAACCAAACAAGGCGCAGTAAAGGGTTCAAGCACAAAGAGGGAGGGCGATTTAGATTATTCACGAGGTATGGAAGGTATCGGACTGGACTGTGGTGTTAAGACGCAGGTCGCTTCTAAGACCGGCATGCCGGCAGGCAAGCAAAGCCACACCCAGATCACGATTAGAAAAGAGCTCGACGCGGCATCGCCTAAGCTCTTGCAAGCCTTGGTCACAAACGAAGTCTTTAAATCGGCTACACTTCAGTTTAACCGTATAGGCCCTGACGGGAAGCCTGTCGTGGCTCACACAATCGAACTAACTAACGGCCAAATAGTCAGAATCAAGCCGGCAACGGGTTCCGGCGGAATAGTGTGGGAGGACGTGACCCTGGCGTATGACGGCCTGTTGGTCAACAGCATTCGCACCGCCATCTTGCCTCGTTTGTCTTGACCACGATTGCATTCCGCAAAGTTCCGGGATTGAAGCTCCGCCGAGCCGTTTGACATTCCCAATGTAATACTTGCCTGCATGGCCGGCAAATCATGAGCGAAGCTCCCTCCGCACTTCCGGCAGTAAAACCTCTTTGCGTAAGAGGATGTGGCGGTTCAGTCTGTTCTTCTGCATCGAGACATCATTCTAACGTTTTGACAGGTGATAAGATGGACCGGGAGAGATTTCCCTGCGACCCGAGGAACCCGCACTGTGATGACTTGGTAAATTATTGTCGGTCTCCTGATCGGCGTTTACGGGCTGCATCGTTTGGCTCTCTGGATGGAGACAAAGGGGTGGCTCTTCTATATGCACAAGAAGGCGAGTCCGAACGCCCTGGGCAACGCTGCCCTCGGCGTCCAGCAGATCATCCAGCCGGGAGCAAAACATGTGTTGGAAGTACGGCAAAGCCGATGGGTCCAGCGGGACGATGTTGGCGGTCCTGACGAACCGGGTGCCACGAATCCGGAGGAAACGGACACTTAGGCGTGCGGGTCAAAGCCCTACCAGCGCCACCGCATTCTCCCGAAACAACGACCTCTCCTTGATGTACCGGCGCACTATCTTTCCGGAGCGATAGCCGGTCTGCTTCATGGTACTTCTTTCGGAACGGCCAGCCGCCACCGCAGATGTCGCCAGCCCGGACCTCAAGCTGTGACCAGGGCGCGCTCGCTCACGAAGAGACCGCCGTCCCCTTCACGCCGGACTGGCTCAGGCAAACAACTCCTGAGCGCGCTGGAGGCGGCTCGCAACTTGCACTCCGTTGGGGCATTGAATCTGGCAGCTTGAGCACGAATTGCAGCGGACCGCGGCGACCTGCGCGGGCAGCGCCTGGAATTGCTCGCGCGCCATCGGGAACTGGCCGTAACCCTCGGCGTACATCAGGAACCGCAGCATGTCGGCCACCGGCAACCCCTGCGGGCATTGGCCATCGCAGCGCCCGCACATCCGGCAATAGAACGGCTTGATCTCTTCGAGACGCAGGGCCAGCAGCTTGCTGTCGGCATCGGTGAAGGGAGCGCTCATCGCGGCGATATTCTCTGCGAGCTGTTCGTTATCCACGATGCTGGGAATCACCGTATCGACGTTGGGATTCTTCAGCACCCACTTCAGCGCCGCTATCGGCGCCCCTTCCTGGTTCAGCTTGTTCAGCTTCTCGGAGGGGACTTTGTAAAATGGGGTCGGCTTCACGCCGCCAGCCAGAGCTTTCATGGCCACGATGCCGATGTTCGCTTTTCGGGCTGTTTCGATCAAAGGCTCGATGGCCGGATCCATGGTGAAGTTGTAGCTCATCAGGAACACATCGAAGTGATTCAACTTGAGCATGGCTGGGATCATTTCGGCATGGCCGCCGTGGAAGCTGACGCCGGCAAAGCGGATTTTCCCGTCTTTCCTGGCGGCGAGCTGCGCCTCAAGGACGTCGTCGGTCACTGTGTCCGGCGTGCTCCGGCTATGCAGATGCCAGACGTCAAGATGGTCGGTCTGCAATTCCCTCAGACTGGCTTCCAGGTCGGCCATAGCCGATTTCCGGTCGTGGGCCCCCGTCTTGCTGGAAATGAAAACCTGGTTGCGTTTCCCCTTCAGCGCGGCCCCCACCATCCGTTCGTTGTTACCACCCTGGTAGACGCGGGCCGTATCGAAATACTTGATGCCCATGTCGACTGCTCGTTCGACCACGCTCTGGTCGGACGTGGTCATACAACCGAAGGACAGGCGGGTGACTTGCATGCCCGTCTTTCCTAGAGTTCCCCATGTGAGCCTCGGCGAGGTGGCGGCCTGGACTGGCCTTGCGGGCGCTTGGTTCGGAGCGCCGGTATGGGCCGATGTGGAAGCGAGAGCTGGAAGGGCCAAGCTGGCTCCCAGAAAGCTGCGGCGAGATGATGAGTTCATTTCGTGATACCCCCTTAACGCGGCCGGTTTATCGGATTTGCTTTTCACAATCCTGGACCGGAATTTCCATTTGGGCCACCGGGGCCCTACTTCAGTCTACATCCAGCCGCCACCCTTCGATCCTGCAAGCTGCAATCTTTCCTCTGGAAGCCATGTTCGCGCCTGCCGGGCGCAGTTGTCGCCCTGCTGGAAAAAGCCAAAACCGGGAAGCCCCGTCTTTCCAGTGCATTCCATAAACGGCTCTGAGCAGGAATTTGTAACACCCGCCGGTCTTGCTGGGTTTTCGTCGGTCGGGCCGGCAGAAGGGCCGCTACCGCGTAGTGCGAAACAGCTTCGGCATGAAGGCCGCAAGAAGATGACGCCAGACCTTCCATTCGTGTTCGCCGGGACTGCTATGAAATTCGTGGCGGATCTTGTTCTTCTCCAGGAGCTCAGCCAGCCGGGAATGCGCCTGGTATCGCGGATCCTCGGTGCCGCACCCGAGGAACAGGAGCTTCAGCTCCTGATTTACGGAAAGGGGGTCTTTGAGGAATCCTGGCACTTGCTTCTCCAGGTCGAACCCTTCCAAACTGAAGGCGCCCGCGCTGAATTCACCCACCCATGCGAATTTGTCCAGATTTCGCAACCCCAACGTGAACGACTGGCCGCCACCCATGGAGAGTCCTGCAATGGCCCGGTGTTCGCGATTGGCTTCGACCCGGTAATTCTTCTCGACGACCGGAAACACATCGCCGAACAGTTCCCTGCCGAACGCCTCGATTGAGTCTAGGGTGGTCGCGTCGCCCGCCGTGTCCCCGTACGGCATGACGATCAGCATGGGCACGGTCTGGTGCCGAGCCAGAAGGTTCTCCTCGATCGCGGGGACACGGCCGAGACGAACCCAGCCTTCCTCGGAGTCGCCGCCGCCGTGCAGGAGATAAAGAACCGGAAACTCGCGGCTGGAATACCGGTCGTAATCGGGTGGAACGTATATCGCCACGTTACGGAAGGTTTTCGACTGCGTCGAGCGGTACGTCCGGTATTGGACGGAGCCGTGAGGGACGTCCTGCAACTCGTCGAAGCGCGGCGGGTTGCCGGGGATCTCGAAATAGCTCCAGAGGACGGCTCCGCCCGGCCGCACGCTCGGGTTCGATTCGTCGATGCCACGAACACCGTCCACGAAGAACGCATACCGGTAAACTTCCGGCTCGAGCGGACCGATAACCACCGTCCAAAGGCCGCTCGCGTCCTTCTGCATCGGCATGTTCCACATGCCGAATTGATCCTTGGTCGCGCCCGCGGGCTTGGGGTTCAGCGTCCCCACGCTTGCCGAAACCAATACCTCGGAGGCCTTCGGTGCCCTGATCCGGAACGTAACCCGGCTATCGGAGTGGATCTCCGGGGAAATGACGGGCTCCGGCCGCGACCCGCTCGGGATCTGGGAGAGTGACACAGCGGCCATCGCGGCCAACAGGAAAGTTGAACGTCGAACAGGGATCCTCACTGCCTAGCTCCTTCGCGCCAATCGCGTCTTAGATCGTCATGACGCCTCCTGTTTGGAAGCAACAGCGTCGCCCGCGTTCAGAAGTGGCGGCTGGATTCAAGTATAGCTTGGACTTTCTTGCCGCTCCTCGCGGGCACGGATCATTCCCGCCGACTTTCGGTACAGTTAAACGAGCCCATCGGAAACTAAGAACGCCGAGTTGTCGCCGACCTCAGGAAACAAGCCACCTGCCTGCGTAGTCGCCCAACCGTGGAAATGGGCCCCGTGCAGGCGTGTACGGGTGCCCGTTTCACGTTAGCGTTAACCGCTCATATCGCTGGCTATCTGCAGCGGCTCGAACTTTACGGTTCATGATCGGCAACTATCTACCGGTGGCGTACCGTGGCCGGTGCGTAGCTTTCCTCCCCGCCGGCCATGAGGACCGAACGCGAACATCGTACAGTGGCGGCCTTGGCACTGGTAGGCACGCATGCTTCGCCAAAGCGAGGCGCGCAGAAACTCGATAGTCGTCTATTTTGGTTAGCACAGACGTACTATACGTCCCCCGGAACTACAGTTAACGTTGGTTTAGGTCGTCGGGGCTACCCTCGAATGATAACCTTGAGTCCGAGGAGCAAACGTGTCGACCTGTTCACAGATGTTTATCCCCGCGAGGCAGGGCGCGGGTGGAGGACAGCCCGTCATTCATCGAAATGAGTGGTCGATGATGCTGCGTCTTCGTGCTCATACTAAAACAATGATGGGAGGTACCAATGAGCTTTGAGATGTGGGCGGTACCATTGTCGTTTGCGGGCTTGGTGGGGTTTTTTGCATACCTTACCAACGAAACTGTTAAGCACGTCGAAAGGCTGCGAGAGAAGCGTAAGGCCTTGAATCGTTTGTCCGTAGCACGGCAGCGGATGGCGGTAGAATAATTGCGGCCGCGCTGGTCACCAGCATGCGCGGAGCTGAAAAACCGTCGCACCTACAGAACCACGCTCTAACATACTCAGCGCAATGAGAATACCCGCGCCGGCCATTTGTACAGGCCACCCGCCACGTTTGTCATCGTCCCGATGAGCCCACCAGTCTATCCCCCGGCATGGTTGCATCCCTTGCAGAGTCCGCTTCCGTTTCACCTGGCAGCGTCATTGTAGCTCGCCTGCTCACGCCGCGTGCCGCCGGCGTTGCTGCCGCTGCTGGCGTCCTTCCCCCAGCTTGCGGCCTCGCGCCGCGTGGATCTCCGCCTGCCTCCCCGCCAGCATGTCCGCTGGCGTGATCAAGGCGGTGGCGCTGTGCAGTCGCACGGTATTGCGGTGATCCCAATATTCTTGAATCGGGCGCTGCGCGTCCTCCGGCGTCAGCGGCGTGTTAGGCCGAATGCACTCCGCCTTGAGCGATTTGTGCCAGCGCTCCGACTTCCCGTGGGATTGCGGTAATACGGCGACGTTCTCACGCTGTCGGTCCGCAGGGGTGACCGCCTGCGCAGACATCGCCCTGCCGCCTGCCGGCGCTTTGCCTCCCGGTTGCAAGTGCCAGCGCCGCAGGCTGCATATACTAAAGGGATGGTTTGTGCCATCTGCCAGGCGCGGCGGGTGCGTCGCCACTGCCCAGGCGTTCGCGGCGATATCTGCACCATCTGTTGCGGTACCGAGCGAGAGGTCACGGTATCGTGCCCGCTCGACTGTGAATTCCTTCGGGACGCGCGCCAACATGAGAAGGCCGCGCCCGTCGATGCCGAACAGTTGCCCAACCGCGACATCCGGGTTTCCGAGGAGCTGCTCGAAAACAACCAGGAGCTACTGGAATTCCTGGGCAGCACGCTGGCTACGGCGGCGTTCGAAACACCCGGTACAGTGGACAGCGACGTGCGGGACGTACTGACTGCACTAATTCGCACCTACCGTACCCTGCAAACCGGGATCTACTACCAAACCCTCCCCGAGAACGCACTGGCCGCGAAGATCTTCCGCGCGGTTGAGGAAGCTGCGCGCGAGTTCCGCCGGCAGGAGACCAATCGGCTCGGGATGGCCAGAACCCGCGACGCGGAGCTGCTGGGCCTGCTGGTGTTTCTCGAGCGCCTGGCACTAGACCGAAACAACGGCCGCCCGCGCGGACGCGCCTTTCTCGATTTGCTCCGCGGGCTTCAGCCCGAATCGCCGGGAGGCGCATCAGATTCCTCGCCGCTGGTGTTGCCTGGATAGGGAGGCTGGTGCATCTCCAGGACCTGAAACGCCCGTTTCTTTCCGGTGCTCACCACGTGACCGGAGAATTTTCGGCCGCCATTGACTTCCAGATCGACGGGCCTGCCGACAGGATGATCGAAAGTGAGCAACTGGCCTTCTTCGAGCCCCAGCAGGTTCTGCACGGTTAATGTGGGCCCCGTCAAGCGTGCTTCCATCGCCAGGGAAGCGTCGCGCAAAAAACGCAGGACCCGCTCCTGTTCCGCCAGGCTAGCGTGCGTTTTGCGCAGCGACCATTGCTGATCGAACTTCTGGCGCATCATTTTGATCACGATCGACGGCATCGCGATGTTCATCATGCCTACCGTCTCGCCAATGCGCACCTCGACCGCAATCGCCACCACCGCCTCGTTCGGCGCCAGTATGTGCAGCAACTGCGGCTCGGTTTCCATCGCAGCCACGGTGAACTCGATGGCGGTGACCACCCTCCATGCTTCCCGCAAATCCTGGAGGATGATGCGCAACAGGCCGTCCAGCAGTTTTTGTTCAATTTCGGTGATGTCGCGCTGAATGTTGATGGTGGTCTTGCCGGAACCGCCCAGCAGCATTTCCAAAATGGGAAAAACCAGCGAGGGGTTCAATTCCAACACTCCCTGACCGTCATAGGGTTTCAACCCCAGCGAAACCATGCAGGTTGGCGAAGGCAAGCCGTCGAGGAACTCCGCGTAAGAAAGCTGCTCCACGCTCACCAGGTTGACGGCTAGATAGGAACGCAGGTACGCCGACAGGCTGGAGACCAGGTTGCGGACGAACGTATCGTGGAGAAGATGGATCGCGCGGACTTGCGACTTCGGGATGCGATCCGGCCGCCGGAAGTCGAAGCGGACAGCCGGCACCTCCCGCTTCCGGTCTTGCGCATTCTGGAATACGGCGTCGATTTCCTGTTGCGAAAGTTGCCGGCCCAAGTCCTGGCTCCTGGACAGAAGATCGGCTATTGCGGGCGGAACTTTAGACCTCGCCCCCAAATGAGAATCTTGGCGCTCTACTCTAATGAAATCGCCCGATGCTCCGATAGATGAATTGTAGGGAGCCGAATGGAATCTGACGTCTTGGTAGTAGATGATTCCGCCGCAATTCGCAAGATCTTGCAGCGCGTTCTACGCCAGACCGGCATGGCAATCCGGGACATTTACGAAGCCGGCGACGGGCAGGAAGCGTTGCAGGTTCTGAACAGCCAGAAGATCAACCTCGTGCTGACGGACATCAACATGCCGAAGATGGATGGCATTCAGTTGCTGGCGGCGATCAAGGGCGCTCCCGAGTGGCGCAGCATCCCGGTGGTGATGGTCACCACGGAAGGCGGCGAGGCCAAAGTCGGCGAGGCGGTTCGTCTGGGAGCCGCCGGCTACGTCCGCAAACCATTCACGGCGGACCAGATCAAGGAGAAGTTGCTAGGTGTCCTGCCAGCGGCGATGTCATTATGAACTTGAAAGATCATCTTGTAGAATCGCTTTCGCAAGCGGTCGAAGATGTGTTCTCCACTATGCTCGGTGTCAGCATCGTGCCGGGCGAGGTGAGGTCTGAAAACGAAGCGCCGGACGCTCATGATGGCGTGCTCTCTTTTATCGGATTGGCGGGCAGTTGGGCCGGCACCGGGTGCCTATCGTGCTCGCCGGTCCTGGCGTGCCGTGCTTGCTCGCAGATGCTGATGACCGAAACCACCTCCGTAAACGAAGAAGTGCTGGACGCAGTCGCCGAGCTGACAAACATGATCATCGGCTCTGTGAAGAATGACCTGGAGCGGGAATTGGGCCCGCTCGGATTGAGCATCCCAACGGTCGTTTTCGGTAAGAACTTTCGAACCAAGAGCGCCGGCCATGCGGAATGGATCGTCCGGCGCTTTCACTGGGACAGCGACGCGTTTGAGGTAAGGATCTGCCTGGCGCCCAGTGAACACCCGGCCGGATTACAGCCACACGCGTTGGGGCCGGCAAACCAAATGGGCATCTGAGCGATCTACCGGGAGCGGGATGCCTGCGACGGCCAGTCGAGGCTCGGCGGCTGGCACGCAAAGCGGTGCGCGGCAGGCGAGGTATGCCGGATGGAGACGGTATGAACGGACTGGGGAGACAACTGGAAGGTTCCGAAGGCGCGGGGGAGAGCGTCGAGCGGGTTCTCGATGCGATCGAGTTTCAAACTGCGCTGCTCACGTTGAACGCAGCCGTCGAAGCCGCCCACGCAGCGGAACCGGGAACGGGGTCCACGGCGCTTGCGGGCCGAATTCAAAACGCGGCGGAACACATCGCCGGCAGAGCCGCTGAGGGCGGCCAAGAGGTGATGGCCGCGCCCTGGCAATCTGACGCCTTCCCGCCGATTGCAGGGCCGAGCGGCTCGACTCCGCAGACAGCCGGAAATTCTGGTGCTTCGGCGGCGGATTCCGGAGTCCAGGCCCGGCTTTGGCAGGAATCCCTGGAGCGTTTGCGACAATCCATCGGTGCGGCATCCGGCGCTGCTCCTCCCATCGACACGGATGGTCGCCCCCAAGCAGAGAATGCCTTGGGAGTCGCGCCGGATCCGGCGCCGCGTCGCCGGCGCCGCTCGCAACCCACTCAATCCAGTCCACGCGCACCGCTCGACCACGGTGTTTAGCTTAGGGCCAGCGCAAAAAGCAATTTCACATTGTTTGCGAGCAAATGCAGCGCGCGCCCTCCTGCGCACGCTCCCGCGTGCCGCGCCAGCGGCATTCCTGCCGACGCTCGCTGCACCGGGGGTGCAGAGGCCCAATTTCAGTCTACGCAACTCGCTCAAGCGCGGTCCTTAGAGATGGCCAAACCCTGCGGTCCTGCGACAACCGCGGCAGTAGGCGTTGCAGGCTCGGGCATTGACGGATAGGAATGCTGAGACAATTGCATCGGCAACTGGTTTAGGCCATCATTGGGCATGGCGCGCCGCCCGCTATCCATCGGAATCCAATCTTGCGATCTCGTTCGCATCGAGGAGATCCTGCGATCCGGCGTTGCGCAGGTTCGCGTTGTCTTACGGGCCTTGGCACTCCGGCAACTCGCCCAAGGAAGCGCCGCGCCCCAAATAGCGCAGGCGCTTCCCCTCACCGCGAAGGCCGTCCGCCAGATCGCTCACCGCTATCACAGCGGTGGCCTGGACCGTGCGCTCTATGACCGCGAACGGCCTGGCGCCAAGCCGCTGCTGGACGAATCGCAGAAGCAGCGTGTGGTCGCCATGGTCCGCGGCAATCCACCGGAAGGGCGGGCGCGTTGGACTGTGCGGCTCGTGGCTGAGCAGGCTGTCAAGCGCAAACTGGTCCCACGCGCGGGTCGAGAGACCATCCGGGTGCTGTTGCAAAACCAGGACCTAAAGCCATGGCGGGACACCGTGTGACGTTGCCCTTTTTGCGGTCAACCACTCCCTTAGGGCGAGTGGCGTCGCGTTAGAATTGAATCTCGCGGCCAGTGCACTCGGAATCGAACAGGCGGAGGAGATCTGGCCGGCAGTTGCCGGGGGCACCATAGGCTGCCCCTGGCGAATTGCGGCGGCTCGTCAAGTTCCCCAAAAGCTCCCTCTATCGCGCGACAACACGTCCTCTACAGAACGCTCTGCTCCGCCTTCGGCAGTTGGGTATCCGGCACAGACCGGCACATGTGGACCGCGAGATTCTCGACATTGTGCAGGGCAAAGACAGGCGTGTCCGCTTCGCGCGGCGTGCGGATGCGAAAGAAGTCGGCGTCGCGCACATCGTCTAGCACAAACGCCGGGCGCAGATCCGCCTTCGCGGCAACGATCTCGACGTCGTCGAACCGGATGCCCGTGGCATGGCGGACATAGAAGCCGTGCGACGGCATGGGGCCGAACATATCCGGTTCCGGATAGGCGTTCTCTTTTTCGGGTGGCTTGATCGCCCCCTGCTCCTTCGTGCCGCCCCCTTGGTGCCAAACCTGCACGTGGCTGATCGTGACGTCCTCGATGGCATGGCCGGGAATTCCGCTGATGACGGAGCCGAGCCGGGAGACGGAATTGGAACAGACCAGGTTGCTGATGATGACGCGCTTCAGAGTGCCCACAGGCGCGCCCGCCGGCCCGCGCATGCGGCTGCCCAGACGCAGGAAGATGGGCGCGTTCATGATGTCCCGCATCGAGATGTTGGTAATGGTTACATCTTCCAGCAGCGCGCCATCCACGGATTCCAAAGCCAGTCCCTGACACCCCTCGAAAACGCAGTTGGAGACGGTGATGTTACGGAAGCCGCCATTCGATTCAGTGCCGAACTTGATTCGCCCGGTATGGGGAACGCGCACATCCGGGCCAAAGCGCTTATAAGTGCCGTCGAGCAGCGTGCCCTCTTCAAAGCACCCGCTGACATAGCAGTTAGTGATAGTGACAAACTCGGTAGGTTTGGCCGAGCCAAGGCCGTAGGAGCTCTTCAGGCAGATACCGTCATCCCAGGGAGAGTTGACGTAGCAATTGGAGATGCGCACGTTATGGCAGCAATCGACATCCATGCCGTCGCGGTTGGTGTCGATGCGCAGGTTGTCGATAGTGAGATTGTCGACTCCCGTGGCCAGAATGCCGAAGTGCCCGCCATGGAGGATGGCGAAGTCGCGCAGAAGAACGTTGTGGCAGTTCTTGAGACTGATGGCCTTGTTGCCCACTCCGGGATGTTCCGCAACCGGTCCCGGCCCGTATCCCTTGCTGAGACCCTTTCCCCAGATGAGCCCCGGGCCGAGGATGGCAATGTTCCCGATTCCTTCGCCCCACAACAGGCTGTTGTGCCAGTGGCTGTGGCCGTAGTCCTGATATTCATTCCAACTGTTCGGCTCCGCCGCGTCGTAATCGCCGCTCTCTCCGGGCGACGCAGGGTCAGCCGCCACAACGGTGGAACCCTGATCGAGATACAGATCGACGTTGCTGTTGAGATGAATGGAGCGGCACAAGTAACTGCCGGCGGGGAATAACACGGTTCCGCCTCCAGCCGCGGCGGCGGCGCCGATAGCCTTGTTGACCGCCTCGGTGTCGAGTGACTTGCCGTCGCCCGCCGCCCCGAACGTCCGCACGTTGAAGGCCCCTGTTGTCGGCGCCGGCTCGGCTGCCCTGGCACTGCCCTGGCCCGCCTGAACGGCGAGCGCGGTGCCGGCGAATCCCGTCCCGGCACCCTTCAGAAAATCCCGGCGCAATCTGTTTTCGGTGAGCATAGACTTCTCCGTGAATAAGCGAGAAAAAGTATAACGACGCCCGGCCCAAACTGATACCACAGTTTCACTAAACTGTGTCTTTAGAAATATTACTCCGAATTCCCGAAAGCCCGTTCGCCCCTGCCAATCCAGTCCGTACCTTACCGGCCGTACGCTCGTTCGAAGTTCGCCCCCGCCGCTTCCATCATCAGGAAGAACGCCTGTCCTTCCGCCGCTACTCCCGCATGGTCGAAGCTGGGAGCTCCGCAGACTCCCTGCACGAAGCCGTATTGGTCCACCTTGGCGCGCGCGGCGGTGCGCATGCGGTTCGCGGCTGCGGCGTAGCTGGCCGGCAACCAGCCGCCAGGCACGCCGGTGTAGATACTGAAAGCCAGCATCTGCGCCAGGTTGGTCTCGACAAAGCTCTCCGGCCGGTCCAGCACATTGTGGAACAGTCCGTCCGGACGCTGATGAGCCAGGCATCCATCCAGCAATTCCCGCAGAAACGCGGACACCCGCTCCCGGTCCGCCCGCCGGGCCGCCGGCAAAGCCGCCATCACTCGCGTCAGCCCCGCCGCCGCCCAACCGTTCCCGACTCCCCAGAATGCCTTGTCCCGAAACTGCTGATGGCCATCGTCCCAGATGTGCGAAAGCAGCTTGTTCTCCGCACTCCAGAGCCGCTTCCGCAGCCCGTCGATTTGCAGCATGGCTTCGTCATAGTGGCCGGTTGCCGCGAGGAATGGAGGCGTGGTGTAGTAACTGTCAGACCACATCTCGGGAGAGTTGAAGACGTGGTAGCAGGTTCCATCGGCGGCGCGCGGCGTTTTCTTGAGCACGAACTCCAGCAGCCCGCGCGCGGCCTCCTGCATCTGCGGATCGCCCGTCATCTCCCCTGCGCGCCAATATGCCGTTCCGCCCATGGCGGGATCGGTTGCACCACCGCCTATGGCCGCCAGCCGCCCGTCCGCGGCCTTCTCGACAATGGCGCCCTTAGCCATCAGGATGACCCGTTCCTGGTCGCCCATGTCCAGAAATGCCTGGGCCAGAATTCCCTGCTCCCAGGAATGGCGCTGCATGGCCAGCGCGGCTTGCGCGACTCTTTCCAGAAGCCCGTCTTTGGCCGTGTCGGCCGGGCTCGGCCAGACCGCTCCCAGCGCGGCGCTGCTATACAGAAAACTCCGCCGATTCACCGTACAATTCCTTCCTCAATGCAAAACCGTGCCGGCGATGGCGTCGCCGGCCACGTCCAGAAGCTGGACACTCGAGATGGTCTTCATGGTGTCGAAATCGGCAAAAGTCCAGACTACCCGCTTGTCCCGCGTCACCTCGATCAGGTGAGGGGCCTTTCCGAACTGCCCGTGACCCAACCAGTTGCTCATCACCGTGTTGCCGTTGGGCAGCCGGTGCAGCCCGGCCATAAACTTCAGGCTGATCCCAGGCAGTTCGTCGCCTCGCACTTCCCAGACGGTTCGCCCATCCGGCGTGACTTCGAACACCCGCGCCGTGGCCCCGTCCCGGTCGGCGCTCGCGATCAGCGTGTTGCCGTCCGGCAGGCGTACCACGCTGTGCGGCCCGCCCGGCGCCGCAATCTGCCACACCACTTTGCCATTCGCATCGTACTCGCGAACCACTTGATCTCCGTAATGCGCCACCAGGTAATGTCCGTTTGCCAGCCGCCGCGCATTGCGCATATACGCCGAGCCGCCGTCTGTGCCCTCCGGCAGCAGCCGAACCTGGTGAACGATCCGCCCGGCCGGACTCACCTCCAGCAGACGCCCGGCATTACATTCGCCGATGAACGTGTTGCCATTCGGCAGCCGCTGGCAGGCGTAGATCTCGCTCGTGGATTCGTAAGAAAAAACCACCCTGCCGTCGCGAGTTACTTCCTTGACACCGTGTCCCGTATTGAACAGCAGGTTGCCGTTCGGAAGAACCCAGATGTCGTTCGCGTGCGGAGCGTCGTAGGTCCATTCCACTTTTCCCGCCGCGTCCACCACGAAGACCTTGCCTTGGGTGTAGTCCGCACAGGCGAATCGATGCCCCGGCGCGGCCACCGCAATACCCGACACAACCAGCGCACACCACAGCTTCACGCAAGAACTCCGCCGGCAACCTGATCCTCGGTCGGGATTGGTTTACGATAGTCGCCGGTCATTGACGCACGTCTGCTGGAGTTTAACACGCTGCGGCGTCCTTGGCCCGATGTTGCGTTGTCCTACATGCAAGTGGAGTAGACGGTGGTTTTTGTTGAAGACCACAGACTCGAACGTACCTGTGCTCCCATGCTCATCCCCTGCAAGGGCCGCCAGGCGATAGCCCGGCGCGCCAGCGCTGGGACCCGTCAGAACCCCTAGCCCCGCAGGGCGGAAGAACGAATATCCCGAATTGTAATAAATCGATCTTCCCTTCTTATCGCCTTCTGATATAGTGTGGCCCATGAGCCCAAAACCGCAACATTACGACTTCGCCAACCAATTAATCGCCAGCAAGGATTTCTTCGACCGCTCGACGCGCGTCCTCGATGAAGCCGACTCCGGCTTCCGTCCGAAGGATGGCATGATGACCGTTGCGCAGCAGGTCAAGCACGCGGCGCAGACACTCGACTGGTTCATCCAGGGCGCATCCCGGCCCGAAGGGTTCGACCTCGATTTCGCCAGCCATGCCGCGGCGCTGGCGCGCGTGACATCGCTCGCCGCCGCGCGCCAGGCGCTCGAAACCGCATACGCGAACGCGATTCAGTTTCTCCGCTCGCGTGGCCCGGAGCAACTCTCGCAACCGCTTCCGCCCGGCCCGGTGATGGGCGGCCAACCCATCAGCGACATCGTATGGGCGATGGTGGAACACACCGCGCATCATCGCGGCGCCCTGACCGTCTACTCCCGCGAGCTAGGAAAAGTGCCCGTGATGCCGTACGGAGGTTGAGGGGCGCACTCGAAGAACCGGCACTGCCTCCATGCTCACGGACCCATTGACAATCGGTTCTCAAAATGAGAACATCGGAATGCTGGTGCGCCGCCAGTTTCCCAGCGCCGACCGCGTTGGAGAGTGCGTGGTGTTTGATATTCACGGCAACCGTTGTCGGCTGGTCGCCAAGGTCTACTTCGGTCTCGGTCTCATCAGAGTGGTGTCGTTGCTCACCCATGCCGAATACGATCGAGGAGCGTGGAAACATGCCTGCGGTTGCTGAAAGATCGTATCGTGACCTGTTAGGGCAATATCAGCCTCAGGTCATCAAAACCGAAGCGGAGAACGAGCGTGCGCTTCAAGTGCTTTCTGAGATTCTCGCGCACGGCGAAGAGTCTCTCGGTCGCGATGAGCGACGGTTCGTCGAGTTACTGTCTGCTCTCGTTTCCGACTTCGAGCGGAGCGCATATCGGACGGGCCGCGCCCGCCCCGCGGATGTCCTGCGTGAACTGATGCGCGCTCGCAAGATGGGGCCACGCGATCTCCTGCCGGTATTCGGCTCGAAGGGGCTAGTGTCCGAGATCCTCGGGGGCAAGCGCGGAATCAGTAAGGCCAGAGCCAAAGACTTGGCTCAGATGTTCGGCGTCTCCGCGGAGCTTTTCATATAGCCCAGAGCCAAGCTGCCATCCAAGTTGAGTGCGGTTCAGGCCGTCCCCCTTTTCCCTACACGGAGCTGTGGGACCGAGCCAGTAATCATTACCTCACCTCATAGTTGCGTCCTGCGTCGGGATCACCATCAGGAAATGCGTCTGTCCCGTTTACCCTGTCCCGTTTACCCCGTTTACCCGTTTACCCCCGTTTACGCCTATTCGTGGTCACTTTGCCATCAGCCTGGGAAGGTTGCGGATGCTGTAGTCGATCAGCGCTCCCTCAAACGGTTCAAGAGTCATCGTGCGGTCCGCCTCGTACCGACCGTCAGGGCTGTGCCACTTCGCATCAACGAACCAGGTCAAGTCGGCGTCGGGATTATCCCCTGTGTCCGCGTTGAGCCGCACATGGAATCTGGCGGACGTCACCTCCATCGGGCCGGTACACGGCTCCAGCTCTTTCAGCGGAAGCGCGCGCAGGAGCGCCTCCCGGTCATCCGGACCGTACTTCGCGCCCGCGGCTTTCAGCGCTTTTACGAGCCGCGCATCCGGCCAATCCGGATGCTCATCGAGCTCCTTCCTCAGCTTTTCCAAACGGCCGTCCACGAACGGTCCCGAGACCCAAAGGGCGCGCAATCCGTTCTTCTCGCCCCAGAATTGAAAGCTCGCCGAGAGCAAGCGCGCCGGGCGCTCAGTGTCTTCGGGCCCCCTGGGTTTTTCGGGCCTGCTGTGATCGTACAGATTGATCACAAATGGGTTTATTGCATCCGGATTCGCGGCAGGTCGATCATCCAGGTCGTGTTCGTCTTCTATCTCGACATAAACGTGCTTGAGTCCAGGGTACAATGCCCGCAGCAACTGCATGCCGCGGGCGACGTAGTCGTCGTCTCTTGTAGCGCCAGTCGACGCCGCGCAAAGCACAAAAAGCGCTGCGAAAGCCAGCGCGTGTCTAATGCGATGACAGGCTGAAAGTAACATTCCGACCCGCCTCCGGTATCACGGTCCAAGTATAGTCCGTCTGGGGAAACGGGGGGGAGAACGGGGGCAGCCTGAACCCAGCGATTCCCGGCGCCCGTGCTTGCGCAGCAAACAGTCTGGCCGTTTTCCCCAAGACGAGAGTTACGCCCCGTTCCGGGGCTCTCGATTGCCATGCTCCGATTCCGCACGGCTTGCGCCGTGGGCTATTCTCTTTCGCCCCTTCCGGGGCTCGATGCGTGACACGACAAGAATGCAGCTACAGCCGCTTTCTACGGGCAGCGCTTCCTTACGGCTTGACGGTCGCTGTCTTCCCTACGTACGCCACTTCCCTGTCAGCTTTCGCCGTTGCGCCGATGCCGGCGCCGTGAGATGCGGCGACGAAGACCACTTTGAAATTGCGGTTGGCCGGCATGCCGGGAAAGCTGCCATGGCGGTCGCCAATCGTAAGGGTCTGCTTGGACTCGTTCCAGTCGAATTGAATCGTGGCGTAGGCGCCTTTTTCGTAGTTATACGTGTCGTTCTCGTCTTCGTATAACGTGAATTTGGCGTCGGCGCCGCGGTAGATGCGCAGTTCGATCGGGTCGGCGGGTTTCTGGGCAGCGTACTCCATATCGGGGCCCATCGGAATGATGGAGCCGGCACGGACATAGAGCGGAATGCGGTCGAGCGTCACCGGCGCGTCAACGGTTTTGCCGCCATCCATGACTTTGCCGGTCCAGAAATCGTACCACTGCGACTTCGGTAGATAGAGGTGGCGCGTGGTGGCAGACGGCTCGGTGACGGGGTTCACCAGGATGGACGGGCCGAACAGGAATTGGTCGCCGATGTTCTCGGCGCGCACATCAGTGCGGAAATCCATCACCAGCGGCCGCATAGGTGTGTAGGCCTCGCTGGTGGTCTTCCACGCCAGCGAGTAAATGTACGGCATCAACTCATAACGCAGCGTGTCGTAGGCCGTAAGTATCTTCTGTGCCTCCGGACCGTAAGACCACAGCTCGTTCTGGTCGTTGGTGCGTGTGCCGTGGACGCGGAAGATGGGGCAGAAGGTGCCGAACTGGAACCAGCGGATAAAGAGCTCGCGGTAAGCCGGATCGTTGGGATTTCCGGAAGTAAAGCCACCGATATCGGTGGTCCAATAAGGCAATCCGGACAACGAGTAATTCAGTCCGGCGGGGATCTGCCGGCGCAGCGTCTCCCAATCCGAGTTGACGTCGCCGGACCACGCCGTGACCGCATTGCGCTGCGCACCGGCAAACGCGGAGCGCGAGAGGATGAACACGCGCTTCTGGTCCGAGGCGGCGCGCTGGCCTTCGTACACTGCCTTGGTGGTGAGCAGCGGGTAAACGTTGGCGTAGCGCGCGCCGTTGCCGGCGGCGACGTGATTGGTCACCATCACGCTGTCCTCGCGGGCCTCGGTCTCCGGCTCGGTAGTGTCCATCCACCAGGCGTCGGCGCCGATCTTGAAAAGCGAGTTGTTAATCAGATTCCAATAATACTTGCGCGCTTCCGGGTTGGTGGCATCGTAAAGCGCAGATCCCTGTGGATGATAGGCCCTGACTTTGGTGCGGTCGATGAAGAAACCTTTGCGGTCCATGTCGGTGTAAACGTCAGAGCCGGGATAGAAATACGGCCACACGGAAATCATCAAGTGGAAGTGAATGGCGTGTAAGTCGTCCATCATTCCCTTCGGGTCGGGATACTGGTCGCTGAACTTGAATGACCCCATGGTGGTCCACCAGAACCAGTCCTGCACGATGTTATCGGCGGGTATGTGCAGGTCGCGGTACTTATGCGCTACGCCGAGCAGTTCCTGCTGGGTCTTGTACTTGTTCTTACATTGCCAGAAGCCGTAGGCCCAGCGTCCGAACAACGGCGCTTGGCCTGTGAGTTCGCGGTAACCGGCGACGATCTTATCGAAATCCGGCCCGTAGAAAAAGTAATAGTCGATCGAATCGGCGACTTCCGAGGTGATATACAACGCATGCACGAAGCGGTTGTTGAAGCGGCTGCGCGAAGTGTTGTTCCAAAAGATGCCGTAGCCTTTGCTCGAAAGCAGCATGGGCACTGAGATGTTGGTGTTGTCCTGCGCGATGTCCACCGATTCGCCGTGATAGTTCCACACGCCTGACTGGTGCTGCCCCAGCCCATAAAACGCCTCGGTGGATCCCCATAGGCCGATGAAAGCCTCCGCGTGATAGGTCTTCTCGCCATTCACGGTAACCGGTGTCAGCGTGTTGGGGCCTTGCTGCGCGAGCGATTGGCCGGAGGCGTCGGCGTAGGCAAGCATACCGCTGGCGCGGTCCACGGTTACGCGCATGCGGGCGGTCGAAATCAAAACGGCGCGCGGTGTTTCGGAAACGGTGAACGGCACGGCCGGCCAGGAGGTCTTGACGATTACGTCGCTGGGGCGTTCCGGGAAAGCGGCGGTAGGTGAATAGGTGATGTGAAAGATGGAATCGGTGGAGACGGCCACCCGCAGGGCTCCCGTTTGCATCGCGAACACGACCGCGTCGGCCCGTTTCTCAAAACTCGTCACTGGGTTTTGTGGAATCCATTGCGCGCCAGCCGGCCCGGCGAACAGTAAGATGGCAGTGAGGGCGAGGAGCGCTGCGGCTCCGCGGGAACGGCGAGGACGAGGAGCGAGGCGCGGCATGGCGCAGGTCCGATGAATGAGCATTCCCGGATTATATCGCCCGGCAGTCTCGACGGCTGCGCCCTAGCGGGGTTACTATCTTGATGAAGGAATCGCGAGGAGCCATCGTCATGAAAAACACGATGCGCCTGGGTGCGGGGTTGTGCCTGCTTGCAACGTGGGGCGCGAGAACCGCCTCTGCGCAGTATCAATATCCATTTCAAAACCCGAACCTGCCGATTGAGCAGCGGGTGCGCAACATCGTCTCGCTGATGACAGTGGACGAGAAGATTCATTGTTTGAGCACCGATCCCAGCGTGCCGCGCCTGAGCATTCACGGCACGAACCACGTGGAGGGCTTGCATGGCCTCGCGCTGGGCGGACCCGGCGGATGGGGCCGGCCGACGCCGATCCCGACAACGCAGTTCGCGCAGGCGATCGGCATGGGCGAGACGTGGGACCCGGAACTGGTGCGCAAAGCGGGCGGCGTGGAAGGCTACGAGACGCGCTACATTTATCAAAGCGACAAGAACGGGCACCGCGGCGGGCTGGTGGTGCGCGCACCGAATGCCGACCTGGGCCGCGATCCGCGCTGGGGGCGCACCGAGGAGTGTTTCGGCGAAGACCCGTTCTTCAACGGGACTATGGTAGTGGCGATGGTCAAGGGGCTGCAGGGCGACGACCCGAAGTACTGGCTGACGGCTTCGCTGATGAAGCATTTTCTGGCCAACAGCAACGAGGATCGCCGCGGCAGTTCGTCTTCCAATTTCGACGAGCGGCTGCTGCGCGAGTATTATTCCGTGCCCTTCCGCATGGGCGTGATCGGAGGAGGATCGCGCGCCTACATGGCGGCTTACAACGCCATCAACGGAATCCCCGCGACGGCCAGTCCCATTCTGAGAAGCATCACCGTCAAGGAGTGGGGGCAAGACGGCATCATCTGCACCGATGCCGGCGCGCTGGGAGGCATGGTCAACGCCCATAAGTATTACGCCGACATGCCGCACGCCGCGGCGGGTGCGGTCAAGGCGGGCATCAACCAGTTCCTGGACGGCATCTTCGGCAAGGCGGTGCGTGAAGCGCTCCAGCAGAATCTGCTGACCGAACGCGAGATCGACGCGGTGCTCGAAAATGAGTTCCGCGTGATGATCAAGCTCGGCATGCTCGACCCTCCCGAGCGGGTTGCTTACACCAAGATCAAGGGCGATGAGGATGCCTGGAAGTTGGGCGACCACAAGGCGGTGGCGAAACAGGTGGCGCTTGAATCGGTCGTGCTGCTCAAGAACGCGGGCGGTTTGCTGCCGCTAAACCGGAATGCGGTGAAATCGGTCGCGGTGATCGGCCCGCGCGCGAACAGCGTGGCGCTGGACTGGTACAGCGGCACACCCCCTTACACGATCACCCCGCTCGACGGAATCAAGGACAAAGCCGGCGCGGTGAAAGTGAACTACGCGGCCAACAACGACGACGATGCCGCGGTGAACGCGGCCAAACAATCGGACGTGGCGATTGTGTTCGTCGGCAATCATCCCACCTGCGATGCGGGCTGGGCCCAATGCCCCACGCCCAGCGATGGCAAAGAAGCCATGGACCGCAAGTGGATCGACCTGGAGCAGGAAGCGTTGGTGAAACAGGTGTATGCAGCCAATCCCAAAACGGTGGTGGTGCTGGTTTCCAGTTTTCCGTTCGCCATCAATTGGACCGAGCAGAACGTGCCCGCCATTCTGCACATCACGCACAACGCGCAGGAGGAAGGTTCCGCCATCGCCGAGGTTCTCTTCGGAGACTACAACCCCGGCGGCCGGCTGGTCCAGACGTTTCCGCGCTCGCTCGACCAGGTTCCGGCCAAGATGGACTATGACATACGCCACGGCAGAACCTACATGTATTTCCAGGGCGACCCGCTCTATCCTTTCGGGTTCGGCTTGAGTTACACGACGTTCCGGTATTCCAACTTGAGGACCAGCGCCGCGACATTGCGCGCCGGGGGCGAGATCATCGTCAGCGTGGATGTGACGAACACGGGCAAGCGGCGGGGCGATGAAGTGGTGCAACTCTATGTGAAGCACCTCAACTCCGGCGTGGATCGGCCGCTCAAAGAGCTGAAGGCCTTCCGCCGCGTCACGCTCGCACCCGGCCAGACACGCACGGTTGTGCTGCCGCTGAAAGCGGAGACGCTGGCCTATTGGGACATGGCCAGACAGCGCTGGGAAGTGGAAGCGGACCAGGTGAGCTTGATGGTGGGCAGTTCGTCAGCAGACGTCAAGTCGGATAAGACAGTTACGGTGGTGGGGGAGTAAGGCGCGTGACTGCGCCGCCGAGGTAGGACGGACCATCGCCTTTGGTGGTCTGTCGTATCTCGACATAGCACAAGCCTAGACAGACGACAAAGACCGATCGTCTGTCCTACCGCGCCAGCAGCAGCTTGGCGAGCAGCGCCGTGCGATCGGCGATCCGGTTGATGAGGATGCTTTCGTGCGCGGCGTGGGCGCCTTCGCCAACTGCACCCAGACCGTCGAGCGTAGGGATGCCCAAAGCCGCGGTGAAGTTGCCGTCCGAGCCGCCGCCGCTCGAGGATTCCTCCAACTCGATTCCCAACTCGAGCGCCAGTTTGCGCGCCGTCCGAAACAGCCGCTTCCCTACGGCGCTCGGTGCGAGCGGCGGGCGGTTCAAGCCGCCGCTCACGGCGATGGTGCAGCGCGGGTCGAAGGGCTTGAGCGCGCGGAATTTTCGTTCGAGCGGCACGGTGTCACGCAAGTGGGCCACGCGGATATCCACTTCGGCGCGCGCTTCGGCCGCCACCACATTCGAGCGCGTACCGCCGGCGATCACGCCCGCATTCACGGTGATGCCGCGCTCGAGATTGGTGAACCCGGCGATGGTGTCGATTTGCCGCGCCAGTTCCAGCACCGCGCTGGCGCCAGCTTCGAAATCCACGCCGGCGTGCGAGGCCCTACCGCGCACCGTCACGGTGAACACGCCGACCCCTTTGCGCGCGGTTTTGAGCTTACCCTCCAAGCCGGTGCCGGGCTCGAGCACCAGCACGGTGTGGCTGCGCCGCGCGTTCTCTTCCGTAAGCGCGCGCGAGCTCACGCTGCCGACCTCTTCATCGGAATTGAGCTGCAACAGCACCCGCGAGGAGACGGCCAAGTCCATCTCGCGCAGCGCGCGCGCGGCGAAAACGAAAAACGCTATCCCGGCTTTCATATCCAGCACGCCCGGCCCACACACCCGGCCGCGGTAATTCCGCAATGGCATGCTGCGCAGCGTACCCACGGGCCAGACCGTGTCCGAGTGGCCCAGCACCAGAATTTGTCCGCTTTTCCCGCGCCCGGGCAGCTTCATTTCGGCGAGCAGGTGACGGCTGAAGCGCCCGCCGGCAACGGTCTTCAGCCGCGCCACCGGCGCCAGCGTGTCGCAAACCAGATCGACGAACCGGTCCACCGCCGCGCGATCGTCGCTAGGCGATTCGCACTCGACAAATCGCCCGATCAGTTCCACAATTTCCGCCTGGTAGCCCTTCAATTGCCGTAGAATCGAATCCACGGCTGTTATAATACTCAGTTCCATGGCCATTTTGGATATCAATGAAATCCGGGACATTCTCCCGCACCGGTACCCGTTCCTGCTGGTGGACCGCATTGTGGAGCTAGAAGCCGAGCGCGTGGTCGGCATCAAGAACGTCACCCACAATGAACCGTGTTTCACCGGCCATTTCCCGGATTTCCCCGTCATGCCGGGCGTGCTGATCATCGAAGCCATGGCACAGACTGCCGGTGTGCTGGTGCTGAAGTCGATCCCCGACCGGCATAGCAAGCTGGTGCTGTTGGTTGCGGTGGAGAACGCGCGATTCCGCAAGCCGGTGGTGCCGGGCGACGTGCTCCGCATGGAAATGAAGGTGCTGAAGCGCAAGGCCACCGTAGCCAAGATGGCCGGCGTAGCCACGGTGGATGGCGTGGTGGTGGCCGAAGTGGAAGTGATGTGCAAGCTGGCGGACAAGGAAGAAACCGGCCCCGCCCAGGCGTAGCCGATGCCCATTCATCCGACCGCGATCGTCGACGCGCGGGCGCGCGTGGCGGAAAGCGCCGAAATCGGCCCTTACTGCGTGGTGGGGCCGGAAGTGGAAATCGGCGCCCGCACGCGGCTGATGGCCAACCTCTACCTGGAAGGCCCCACATGGATCGGCGAGGATGACGTCTTTTTTCCTTACAGCACGGTAGGCGTGGCCTCGCAGGACCTGAAGTACAAAGGTGAGCGCGCCGAAACGCGCATCGGCCACCGCAACCGCATCCGCGAGTTCGTCACTATTCATCGCGGGACCCAGGGCGGCGGGCTGGTCACTTCCATCGGCAGCGATAACCTGATCATGGTGCAGGCGCACGTGGCGCACGACGTGCGCGTCGGCGATCACGTGATCCTGGGCAACAGCGTGGGCGTGGCCGGCCACGTCGTCATCGAAGACTGGGTGGATGTGAGCCCGTTCAGCGGCATCCACCAGTTTTGCCGCATCGGCCGCCACGCGTTCATCGGGCCTTACAGCGTGATCAAGCAGGACGTACTGCCGTATTCGCTGACCAGCCACAAGCCGGAATCGGCCGTGTTCGGCGCTAACGCGATCGGCCTGGAGCGGCGTGGTTTCGATAAGGCCACTGTCGAAGCGCTGCAAACCGCGTTCCGTCTGTTGACGCGCGCCGGCCTCAATACCTCGCAAGCCATCGATCACATCCACGCCGAGGTTCCGGCATTGCCCGAGATCGAGGAACTGATCGATTTCATCCGCGGTTCCGAGCGCGGCATCATCAAATAGGACATGGATACACGGAATGCGCGCATGAGCTTTGTGGGGCAGGATGTTATCCTGCGCGCGACCCAGAGGGTGCCCCGGCCAATCGCCGCGCGAGCCGATTGTCAATCGGCACGCAGCTTGGCAAGCTGCCCCACAACGCCCTGGAGTTTTAGTTTAGATTAATGCGATACGGTCTAATAGCCGGGAACGGGCGGTTTCCGCTGCTGGCGCTGGAGAGCGCACAGCGGCTGGGCCTCGACGTCACGGTGATTGCCATCGAAGAGGAGGCGTCGCTCGAAGTCGCCAGCCTGGCTCCACGGTGCCACTGGATCTCGCTCGGGCAATTGAGCAAGCTGATCGAAATCCTCAAGAGCGAAAACATCACCGAAGTGGTCATGTGCGGGCAGGTGAAACACGCCAAGATCTTTTCGTCGATCATACCCGACTGGCGTCTGGTGAAACTGCTGGCGTCGTTGCCCGCGCGCAATACCGACGGCCTGATTGGCGGTGTGGTGAAGGTGCTCGAAGGCGAGGGCATTCACCTGCGCGATTCCACCTGGCTCCTCAAACCGCTGCTGGCCACCGCAGGCGCCATGACGCGCCGCAAACCAGACAAGGAGGAAATGGCGGACGTGGAATACGGCTGCCGCGTCGCCAACGCCCTGGCGGGTTTCGACGTGGGACAGGCGGTGGCCGTTTCCGAGCACGCCTGCGTGGCTCTGGAAGCCATGGAAGGCACCGACGCCATGCTGCGCCGCGCCGCCGGGCTGGTCAATGGCCGGCGCTTGGCGCTGGTGAAGGTGGCGCGCCGCCGCGAGCACCTCCTGTTCGACGTGCCGGCGGTGGGCCGCGCAACGATTCCGGTGATGCGGGAGTGCGGCGCCACCGTGCTCGCCGTCGAATCCGGACGCACCCTGCTGCTCGACCGCGCGGAAATGATCGAAGCCGCCAATGAAGCCGATATTGCCATTGTCGGCATCGAAGCCTGAAGCATCCGCATCCCCGGTGCTTGTTATAATCCGGCCTGGGAGCTTAGCGGGCGTTGGCAGGGTGCAGCCTGCCCCACCAATGCAAGCAATCAGCGGTTTCACCGCAAGTAGAAACGAGGCACCGATGCGACATATTCCGCGGTTCACGATCGCCGCCGCCCTTCTGCTGGGCGCGGCTGCATTTGGCCAGACTCTGCCGCCCGGCGTGCAGAAAGTAACGTCGGTCGAGGGCATCACCGAGTACGCGTATCCGAACGGCCTGCACGTACTGTTGTTTCCGGACACTTCCAAGCCCAAGGTCACGGTGAACATCACGTACCTGGTGGGTTCGCGCATGGAGGGCTATGGCGAAACCGGCATGGCGCACCTGCTGGAACACCTGATGTTCCGGGAAACCAAGACGCGCACCAACATCAAGAAGGAACTGACCGACCACGGCGCGGAAATGAACGGCACAACCGCGTGGGACCGCACCAACTACTTCGAAACGGTGACCGCGACTGACGAAAATCTCCGCTGGGCGCTGGAGCTAGAAGCCGACCGCATGGTGAATACGCGCGTCGAAAAGGAGATCCTCGACAAAGAGATGACGGTGGTGCGCAACGAGTTCGAGATGGGCGAGAACAGCCCCGTGAACATCATGATCGAGCGGCTGATCGAGACCGCGTACCTGTGGCACGCCTACGGGCACCTGCCCATCGGCAACCGCTCCGATATCGAACACGTGCCCATCGAGCGGCTGGCGGCTTTCTATCACAAGTATTACCAGCCCGACGACGCGGTGCTGACCATCGCCGGCAAGTTCGATCAGACCACGACCCTTCAGTGGGTGGCGGACACGCTCGGCCGGATTCCACGGCCGGCGCGCACACTGGAGGCGACCTACACGGTCGAGCCGACGCAAGACGGGGAGCGCTCCGCGATATTGCGCCGCGTGGGGAGCCAGCAGGCTGTGGGAGTGATGTATCACGTTCCGGCCGGCAGCCATCCGGATTCGGCGGCGCTCGAAGTGCTCTCCGACATGTTGGGCGACACTCCTTCCGGCCGCCTGTACAAGGCCCTGGTCGATACCAAGAAAGCCGCCAACGTCAGCGTGATGCATATCGAGCTGCACGATCCTGGCGTCCTCCTGGCTCTCGCTATCTTGAGCCAGCAGCAGTCCCTGGACGACGCGCGTGCCGTTCTTCTGAAGAACGTCGAGGGTCTGGCCAGCGATGCTCCCAGCAAAGAGGAAGTGGAGCGCTCGAAAACGAAGCTATTGAAAGAGATCGATCTCGCCATGGCGGACACGCAGCAGGTGGCGCTGGCACTGAGTGAAGTGCTCTCCGAGGGCGATTGGCGCCTGCTGTTCCTGGAACGCGACGAAATCAAAAACGTCACGCCCGAAGACGTGCTGCGCGTAGCCAAGGCCTATCTCAAGGAATCCAACCGCACGTTTGGCGAGTTCATCCCCGACAAGACGCCGGACCGGGCGGAGATCCCCGCGGCGCCAGACCTGGCTGCGGTGTTCAAGGATTATAAGGGCGGCGAGCAGATTTCCCAAGGCGAGGTATTCGATCCGGCGCCGGCCAATATCGAGGCCCGGATGAAGAAAATCAAACTGCCGAACGGAATGACGCTGTTGCTGCTGCCCAAGCAGACCCGCGGCGGCACGGTTCATGTGCGGCTGGGCATCCGCTTCGGCGACGAAAAATCGCTGCTGGGCAAGGAAACAGCGGCGGCGATGGCGGGCGGCCTGTTGATGCGCGGCACCAAAACCAAGTCGCGCCAGCAGATCCAGGATGAGATGGACCGCCTAAAGGCCCAATTGAACGTGAGCGGCGGCGTGACTGGCGCCAGCGTCAGTATCGAAACGGTAGCGGCTAACCTGCCCGGAGCCTTGCGGCTGGCCGCCGAAGTTCTGCGCGAGCCTTCCTTCCCCGAGAGTGAATTCGAGCCGGCGCGGCAAACCCGCCTGGCCGGTATCGAAGCCGCCAAGACCGAGCCCCAGGCGCTCGGCCCGCTCGAGCTAGAGCGCCATTTGAAGCCCTACCCGCGCGGCGATACGCGTTACGTGAGCACCTTCGACGAGCAGATTGAAGACTTGAAGAAGGTCACGCTGGACGATGCCAAGCAGTTTTACGCACAGTTCTACGGCGGCGACAACGCCATACTGGCCATCGTGGGCCAGTTCGATGAGGCGGCAATCGAGAAGCTGGCCACCGGGCTGTTCGGCGATTGGAAGAGCGCCAGCCACTTCGAGCGCGTGCCGGAACCATACCAGAACGTGGATGCGATCGATCGCAAAATCGAAACGCCCGACAAGGAGAACGCGGTGTTCAGCGCCGGCATGAACACGCCGCTGGCGATGGACGATCCCGATTACGCCGCTGCGATGATGGCTAACCGGGTTTTCGGCGGCACCTTCTCCTCGCGCCTGGTGCGCCGCATTCGCGACGCCGAGGGGCTCAGCTATGGCGTCAGTTCCTCGATCGCCGTGAACCACAAAGACGACGGCGCCACAGTTTTGGTCATGGCCATTTGCGCTCCCAAGAACGCTCCCAAGGTGGAAGCCGACTTCCGCGAGGAGCTGGCCCGCGCTTTGAAGGACGGCTTCACGGAGACCGAAGTAGCCGCGGAGAAAAAAGCGTGGAAGGATGAGCTGACGCTGCACCGGAGCGAAGACGGGCTGCTGGCCAGTCTGCTTCTGAACCGCGAGCGGTTCGGCCGCACCATCAAATTCGACGAAGCGCTGGAAGCCAGGATCGGCAAGCTCACCGTGGACGAAGTGAACGCGGCGTTCCGCAAGCATGTGGTTCCGGCCGCATTCAGCTACGTCAAGGCCGGCGATTTCAAGAAAGTCGGCGTGCTGCAAGCGCCGTAAAGTAGGAGTCAGGAACCAGAAGTCGGAAGACAGAAGTCCGGCTGGCATGGCGGCGAAAGGAGCACGGAGCGCACCATGAGGCGGAGAGCGATTCTGGCTCCCGGCTTCTGACTTCCTTTCTTGTCCATGTTCATCCGTGGCTGAAAGACCCTTATGTCGAAAATCAGACTGGCGGTAGTGGGAGCGGGGCAGTTCGGCCGCAACCACTGCCGCGTGGCGCGGGAAGCGGAGCGCGCGGAACTCGTCCGCATCGTGGATATCGACCGCGCGCGCGCCGAAGAAGCCGCCTCGGCACATGGGGGCGTGCCCCTCACCGATGCGCGCGAGCTGGCGGGCCAAGTGGATGCCGCCATCGTCGCCGTGCCGACCAGCGCGCATGAGGCGGTGGCCTGCGCGCTGCTCGAAGCCGGCATCGACGTCCTGGTCGAGAAACCGATTGCGGAGGACGCCGCCGCCGCCGGCCGCATCATCGATTGCGCCGCCCGCCACGGCCGCATCCTGCAAGTGGGTCACCTGGAACGTTTCAATCCGGCCGTGATCGAGCTGGAGCGCCGCGCCACGCTGCCGCTGTTCTTCGAGATCCACCGCTTGAACCTGTTCAGCCCGCGCAGCCTGGACGTGGACGTTGTGCTCGACTTGATGATCCACGACGTGGACATCGTGCTTGCTCTTGCTCAGGCCGAACCCGCGGAAATTCGCGCCGCCGGCATTTGCATCCTCTCGCCCAAGGTGGATATCGCCAACGTGCGGCTGCAATTCCCCAACGGCTGCGTGGCAAATCTGACCGCCAGCCGGGTTTCCACGGAGCGGGTGCGAAAACTAAGGCTTTTCCAGCCGCGGCAATACTTGTCACTCGATTATGCACGCCAGGATCTGGCCATTTTTTCGGTGGATGCCGCGCGGCAGATCGGCTTTCTGCAAGCTCCGGTCGAAAAGAGCGAGCCACTGAAGCTGCAACTGGAAGCCTTTCTGGACGCAGTGGAAAGCCGCACCCTGACGAAATGTTCCGGGGCCGCGGCGCGTCAAACATTGAGTGCGGCACTGGCGATTCTTGATAAAATCGAAGAGCACTCGCAAGTGGTCTCGCACACCCTGACCGCGGGATGGAAACCGTAGCCAATCAGCCGATTGACGCCGAACTGCACCTGCTGACCGACTGGAGCGATCCCGGCGCGGGCGCGCGGCATCGCAAAGCTGCCATCGCCACCATCGCGATTCACGTAGCCGTAGTAGTGATCCTGTTCTCGCTGCCGGAAAACGTGCTGGAAGGGCCGCGGCAGGCGCTCGAGCGCACCATCACGCCCCTCATCGAGCCGCCCTCCGAGCTCACCCAGAAAGCCCCCAACCGCAGCAAAGTCACGGCGGAATTCGAGGTGCGGTCTTCCCCCGAACGGCCGCGCGTGGAAATGCCGCAGGCGCCGCCGGCCGCGCCACACGAGAAGTTACGTCCGTTAGTCATGCCGTCGGCGCCCGCCGTCAAGCCCGCCGCTCCCGTCTCGCTGCCCGAAGCTCCCAAAATCGATACCACCAAAGTGCCGCCCAAACCCGAGCTGCCGCAGTTCGCCCAGGTGCAGCCGCAGATTCAGGTGGCAGAACAACCCAAGCTCACGGTCGAAGACGCCGGCCGCGCGGCACCGCCCGGCCAGGTCACGGGGCGCGTGCCGATGCCGCGCAGTTCGGTGTCGGAAGCGATCCAGGATGCCGCTCGCGGCGGGGGCCCCGGCGGCCGGCTGGTTGTGGGCGATCCCGGCGCATCCGACCCGTTCGTCTTCGGCGGCATTCGCCAGTCGCCTACGCCCGGAGTGCCCGGCGCCAACGTGGAGTTGAAGAGCGATCCCATGGGCGTCGATTTCCGGCCCTACCTGATGCAGGTGCTGGCCGCCGTGCGCCGCAACTGGACGGCGGTGATGCCGGAAAGCGTCAAGATGGGTTTGCGCGGCCACGTCTCGATTCAGTTTGCCATCGGCAAGACCGGCTCCGTGCTCAAGCTGGTGTATGCGGAGCAATCCGGTACGCGGCCGCTCGATGAAGCCGCCGTGGCCGGCATCAGCGCATCCAACCCGTTTCCTCCGTTGCCGACAGACTTCAAAGGCGAGCGTATTGTGGTCCAGCTTAACTTCGCCTACAACATGCCACGCCGATGAAAAACCGCTTCAGCGCCGCCATGGGTACTTACGCAGTGCTCGCCATCCTGGCCGGCTTCACGCTCGATGGCGGGCTGTTGCGCGACGCTATATGGATTCTGATGGCCGGTCTTGCCATCAAGACCTACATCGCCCGCCGCGCCGGCTGGTAAAGCAGGCGGCGGATGGAAACGGAACGTCATATGTAATTGGGCATCCGCCCGCTTAAGAGCCGCGAGAGAATCATGGCCGCCGATCGACCCCGATCGGAAATAACAGAAGATTAGAGCCAGCCCCAGGAATGACTTTACATTCGCTGACGCGCCGGATGTGGCCCGCGCTCGTTTGGCTAATTGAGCGGGTGGATCTTGATGTTCTTGAACCAGGCTTCATCGCCGTGATTCTGGAGCGAGATGGGGCAGCGCGCCCGCGGCTGTTTCACCAGCAGTTCCCAAACTCGCGAACCTTCACCCCAGCGTTTCGTCATGCTGCGGGCCACCTCGGGCGAGTCCAGGTTCCCATCCACCACCTTTTCGCCATTGATCCAGTGCTCAACGTGCTTCGCCCGTACGACCAGGCGCGAGTGGTTGAACTCGCCCACAGGCCGCGTGCGGTTGGCCAGCGGAGGGAAAATGTCGTATAGCGCCGCCGTCTGGTGGCGGGGACCGCCGCGCACCGCGTCGGAGTTGCGGATGTCGTCGGTGATCTGGTATTCGAAGCCGACTACGTATTCCTGGCCGCGGTTGGGGCGGCCGGCGAGCCGGTTGGCCAGCGCCTGGTTGACCTTATCCTCGAAGCGCGGGGCGAGCTGCCCGCTCAGGAACACGCGATCCTGAATGCGGTACTTGAGGCCGCTGTTGCCGCCGGGCGAGATCTTCCAGTCCCACTCCAGTTCGAAGTCGCCGTAATTCTCCCCGCTGAAAAGGTCCTCCACGATCCGCGGGTGCGCCACCGCTTTCAAGCAGCCATCTTCAACGACGAAAGAGTCGCCCGCCGCCGACTTTCGGGCCGGGTCTTCCCAATGGCTGAAATCGCGGCCGTTGAACAGCAGCACCCACCCGGCCGCGGTTTCCGGCGGCGTCAACTGATTGTCGGCGGCCCACAAACCGGCGAGCGGCAGTGCGGCCACCAGAGCGGCAGAGCAAATTGACTGCACCATGTTCTCATGCTATCAGTAGTGTCTGGCACTATCCCGAGCCAACATGCCCCGGGGCGAAGAGTCACCTGCAAGAATCGAAGCACACGTCGTCGCCAGCCTTGCCATGATCTTCCGTCTGCGCAGAGAATTCCCCACGCACTCACTGGCCGTTTTTGTGTTGCTGCAACTGTTGGATATCCTGACTACACTGCTCGGCCTGCGGCTGGGCGCGCACGAGGGCAGTTTGTTCATCAGACGCCTCATGAAGATGGATCCGATGGCGGCGCTGTTGATCTCCAAGCTGTTCGCGGTCGTTCTGGTTGGGGCCGCGCTGCACTGGCGCCGGCCGCGTGTCGTGGTCCTGGTGAACTACTGGGTGGCGTTAGTAGTGGTCTGGAACCTGTTGGCCATCTATTCCATCGTGCTCCTTCATTGAAGCCGCGGCAGTTAGCAACGCCGCGCTAGCCAAGGTCAACTGTTTCCGGTGCGCGGGCATCTCGTATCCTAACCGCTGAGGAACCGGTGAGACAGACTGGGATTGGCGAGCAAGCTGCCGCGTCGGAAGCGGACCGTCCGCAGGGTGATGCAGCGGTTTTGCCCGCTGGGGCTCCGGACCGGAGGCGAAAGGCGACGCATCTGCTTCTGGCGGCCCTCTGCGTTTCAGGCGCGGTCTTGAACCTGGGCATCGCGGTGAGTTGCGTGGTCGGCGGCGTCGGCGGCGTCGATTTCAATGTATTGTACTCAGCCAGCCGCCTGGCGGGCACCGGCCATTTGTACGACTGGGACGCTCTGCGCCAGTTGGAAAAGGACCACGGGCCGCCGCTTCCCAGCGGGCGCCTGCCCGTGGTATCGTTCGCCCTGAAGCCACTCACGATGATCGGCTACCTGCCGGCGCGCTTTCTGTGGCTGGCTATCTTGTCGGTGGCGCTGGTTGGGTTCGCATGGATGTGGCCCGGCGTCAACCGCAGGCTCATGGTGGCGGCTCTGGCGTGGTCCCTGCCTGCCGGCTGCCTGCTGGGGCTGGGCCAGGACACGCCGCTGTGGCTGGTGTCGTTCGCGGCCGGCCTCCTGCTGCTGGAGCGCCGTAAGCCGCGGTGGGCGGGCGTTGCTTTTGCGCTGTGTCTTACGAAATATAATCTGGGCGTAGCCATTCCGGTCTTGCTGGTGGCGCAGAAGCGCTGGCAGACGCTGGTGGCGGGCGGCGCGGCGGTGGCGGTCCTGTTGGCAGCCTGCTTTCCGATTGAAGGTCCGGCGTGGCCGCTGCAGTACTGGAATATCCTGCGCGCGCCGGTCTTTTCGGTAGATGCCCGCATGCCCAATCTGCATGGCATAGCCTACCGGTTGCCGTCCTCGGCCGTCATTGAAGCGGTTACCGCCGCCGCGCTCATCATTCTGCTGTGGCGTGTTTGCCGCGGCACGGGCGAAGTTGGAACGGCGGGAGCCGCTACGGCCGCTTGCGGGCTGTTGTTGGGACATCACGGCTATGGCTACGATTGCACTTTGCTGATGCCGCTGGCGGTGCTGATGCTGTGGAAGCCAGGGCCGCTTTGGGTGCGAGGATGGGCCGCGCTGCTGCTCACGCCCCTGGTCATCTGGCTGCTGATTTCCTCCCACCCGGTGTGGGGCCAGGCGCTGGTAGTGGGTTTCGTTTTCGCCGCGCTGATGGTGCAGGCGCGAAGAGTCTCCAAGGCCCATACAGATACGGCGGCTTCCCGCACGGTATGTGCCGCCTGACCGCCGCAAGGCGCTCGATTCAAGAAATCTGCCACGCGCGGGCTCGAGGCCGTGCCTCCGTGCTATAACCGTGACATGCACGGCAGGATGACGCGCTGACCGATGTTCCTTTTCGATCTCTTCCGCTCGTTTCTGCCATTGCACAACCCGATCGGCTTCGGAGCGGCGGACTTCATCGAATTCGCGCTGGCGGCGATCCTGGTGCTGATGGCCGCACTGCGCGGGCGCGTGGAGCCGGCCGCACGCCGCCTGGCGGAGAGCGGTGCGTGGTCGATGTTGTTTCTGGCGCTGCTGCCGATCGCCTTGCGGCTGGCGTTGTTGGCGCGCTTCCTGGTGCCAACGCCGGGCGGCGCCGACGATTTCAGCTATCTGCTGCTGGGCGACACGCTGGCGCACGTGCGCCTGGCCAATCCGGCGCATCCCCTGCACCAGTTCTTCGAAGCCGTGTGCACGCTGCAGCAGCCGGCCTACAGCTCCATCTTTCCGCTGGGGCAAGGCCTGGTGCTGGCGCTTGGCCAAATCCTCGGCCATCCCTGGGTGGGTGTCGCGCTTTCGGTGGGCGCGTTGTGCGCGGGCTGCTATTGGATGCTGCGGGGCTGGACGACTCCGGGCTGGGCGCTCGTGGGCGGCGTGCTCGCCGCGCTCGAGTTCGGTCCGCTTAACCAGTGGATGAACCTGTATTGGGGCGGCGCGGTTTCGGGCGTCGCCGGGTGCCTGGTGTGCGGCGCGCTGCCCCGCCTGCGCCGCGCGCCCACCACGCGCAACGCCGCGTTGCTCGGCGCCGGCCTGGGACTTCAACTGCTCACGCGGCCTTTCGAATTCGTGCTGCTCGCGATTGCCGCTGCCGTGTTTCTGCTTGCAGGCTGGCGCCGCTTTTTGCAAGCTCTGCCGATTGTCGGCGTCACGCTGCTGCCCGCCGTTTCGCTCACCCTGGCGCAGAACAAAGCTGTCACCGGAAGCTGGACCACGCTCCCCTCTATGCTCAGCCGCTACCAGTATGGCGTGCCGGCGGCCTTTACTTTTCAGCCGAACCCGGTGCCGCATGTCGCGCTGACGCCGGAACAGGATCTGGATTACCGCGCCCAGTCGATCGTTCATGGCGAGGGTCCCGATACGCCGGCGAACTATATCGTGCGACTGGGACAACGGTTGCGCTTTTACCGTTTCTTCTTTTACCCACCGTTGATAGTGACACTGCCGGCTTTTCTGGCGGCGATTGCGCGACGCCGGCGGCTGCTGTGGGCTTTGGGAACAATTCTGCTGTTCGCGCTGGCGGATAACTTCTATCCGTACTTTTATCCGCACTACATCGCCGCGCTGACGTGCGTGTTCGTGTTGGCGAGCGTGGCTGCGCTCGAGTTTCTAAGCTGTTGGCCGGCTGGGCGCGCGGCGGCGCGGCTCACCGTATTCCTCGCGGTGGCGCATTTCCTGTTCTGGTACGGCATGTTGTGCGGGAATCAAACCATGCTGCTCGCAGCCGGCCGTTTAGACACCACCGACTTCATCGATTACGGCGATCCCGAGGGCCGCATCCGCATCAACGACCAACTGGCGTCGCTGGCCGGCCAGCACCTGGTCTTCGTGCGCTACGGCCCGCAGCACATGTTTCACGTGTGGATCCACAACGCGGCCGATATCGACGGGGCGGACGTAGTTTGGGCTGCCGACCTCGGTTACGCCGAGAATCAAAAGCTGATCGAGTATTACCCTACGCGCCGCGTCTGGCTTGTTCGACCCGACGCCCGCCCGCCCCAGATTTTGCCGTATCCGTAAATGAAAGGCGTTTGGCTGATAGATCGGCGGACCACGTGCACTGGTCCGGCGGCGTGCCCCATCTGGCGCTGCTAAGTAGTTCGAACCGGGAAGGTTGCCCGCCATTTGGTTGTGCGAAATCCGCACATGCGTGTGGCCGCCGGTCCACACTGCACGGGTTCACGCCCCGAGCTAACGCTTGCTATAATCGGCATTTATCAGTATCAGCGAGACGCGTCCTTCGATTGCCCATGAAGTGTATTCCACTAATCGTGTTCTGCTCGGCGGCCTTATACGCCGCCGATTTCGTGAATGGCCAAGCCGCCCGCGCCGTGATTGGCCAGGTCACGTTCACCGCCGGGGACCCGAATTCCAGCAACACGGTGCTCGGCGCGGCTAACGGCATCGCTTACGCGGCCAACACGCTGTTCGTGGCAGATTCCAATATTATGGGAGCGGCGCCAGTCAACAACCGCGTGTTGATGTTCCAGAATATGTCCAGTCAACTGCCGGAGCCGGCCGCGGAACTGCCCTACCTGACTACTTGCCCTGTTTGCGTGGGGACCGCAACCCTGGTGCTGGGCCAGCCAGATTTCATCACCAATACGGTCGATGTGGTTGCTACACAGAATAATTTGCGCCTGCCTTCGGCGGTCGCGTCCGATGGTGTCCACCTGGCGGTGGCGGACACTTACCACAACCGCGTGCTGATCTGGAATCACCTCCCTACCTACAGCAACGCTCCGGCGGACGTGGTGGTGGGGCAGACGAATTTCGCCAACTGGCAGTCGCTGCCCCTGTCTGCGCCGCCCACCGCGAGTTCGCTGCGCGGGCCGCAGGGCGTGTGGATCCAGAACGGCAAGCTGTTTGTGGCGGACACCCAGAACAACCGCGTGCTGATCTGGAATTCCATCCCCACCGCCAACGGCGTGGCGGCCGACGTAGTGGTGGGCGCGCCCAACTTCACCACCTATAGCGCGACGGCCGTGGCGAACCAGTCCACCAGCGCCACCGCTTCCAACATGCTGGACCCGGTATCGGTGACTTCCGATGGCACGCACTTGTTCGTCAGCGATCTCGGTTACAACCGGGTGCTGATCTGGAATTCCATCCCCACCGGAAACGGCGTACCGGCCGACGTGGAGATCGGGCAGCCGGACATGGTCAGTTCCGTCGCGGATAACGCCTATACCGGAACTGCGGCAACCACGGCGGGCTCCACAGACGTGGAAGCTCCGGTGCTTTGCACCACACCCAACGGCACGGACAGCAACAAAGCCCCGACGTATCCGGTTTCATGCAATGCCACGCTGAGCTATCCGCGCTTCGCGCTCTCGGATGGTACGCGGCTGTTCGTCGCCGATGGCGGCAACGATCGCGTACTGGAGTACGAGCACGTTCCGGCTGCCAACGCCGTATCCGCCGATATCATCCTTGGCCAGCAGGGCGGCGAATTGGATCAGGCAACCAACGCGGCCGATTCCATGAACACGCCGACCTCGCTGGCGTGGGATGGGACGAACCTGTATGTGGCGGATCCATATAACCTGCGCATCACCGTCTACACCCCACTGCCCGTCAATCTTCCCTACCAGGCGGTGGTGAACGCCGCCGACCAAAACGTCACCGCTACTGGAACAATAACCATCGGCGGCTCAATCCACGACGGCGACGTGTTGACCGTCACAACGGGTTGCGGGGGACAGGGGTGCATCTCGACGAATACCGAAACTTACACGTACGAGGTGGCGGCCACCGACGCTATCGCGGACGTGATTAACAACATTGTCGCGGTGATCAACGCGGGCAACGGCGATCCGAACGTGACCGCGACTCCGGACACGGGCGATTCCGAGGTGATCCTCACTTCCAAAGTTCCCGGACCAAATGGCAACAGCATCACCTACTCGGCGAGTACGCAATCCGGCGCGGACCTCATCGCGACCCCTCCCTCGGCTAGTTTGACGGGCGGCGGAGCAGCGGCCAACGTCGGGCCCGGCACGCTGGTTACCATATGCGTCTTCGAAGGCGGCTGTGCGCAAAGCGGCAACTCCACCCCGCCGTTTACTTTCGGCTCCAACACGGTCGCGGCCGACCTGTCGAAGCCTACCTTGCCCACGCAGATGGGCGGCGTCGAAGTGTATTTCAACGGCATTCAGGTGCCGCTGCTCTACGTATCCCCGACGCAGATCAACGCTCAAATTCCGTGGGAGGTCGTCAATACCACAAGCATCAACGCCTATGTGCGCTCGGTGATGAGCGACGGCAGCATTCAGGTGACTTCACCGGTGGCGGTGTCCATCGTTCCCGGCAACCCGGGCCTGTTCTCGCAGGATCCGTCCGCGAACCCGCGGATAGCGGTGGCCGAGCACGCTCTGAGCCAGGCGCACGGTGTGGTTTCGGTCGACGGCACGGCCGCGGCCGGAGACACCCAAACCGTCACGGTAGGCAGCCGGACCTACAACTACACAACGGCGCCGGGCGATACCTTGGATACCATCCGCGACAATCTGGTGGCTCTGATCAACACCGATCCGCAGGTCACTGCTTACGCGTCGACGGACTTTGACCGCATTATCCTGCTGGCCCGCGTGGCGGGTCCCGCTGGCAACGGTATTGTTTACACCGCCAGCGTATCGGCCGGTGCGAGCACGACCATGACCGCCTTAGGTGGCACCCCCTCCTTTCTGTGTTGCGCCAATATCAAAGGCGCGCTGGTTACGCCGCAGAACCCGGCTGCCGCCAACGAGATCATCGATGTCTACGCTACCGGCCTGGGGTTGCCCGTCATTACCCCACTCAACCAAGGCCTGATCACTACGGGATCGATATACCCTCTCGGTGCGCCGCCGACGGTGCCGCCAGCCACCACGTGTTGTTTTGTTTCCTCCACATGCGGTGGCAGTACCGCCGACGTGCTGACTGACACTTTGGTTCCGGGCATGTTCGCCACTTTCCTCGTGCAATTGCACCTCAACCCCAACTTGCCGACCAAGTGGGACACGGCCTGCACCATCGCACAGGGCACATACTCCAGTTACCCGGTGACGATTCAAGTGCAAGGCTCGACCGGCCATTAACGGCGCTTGATCCGATTCGCGATCGCGCCGGCGGCTTGGTGCGTGTTGAGGGTGGGCGCGAAAAACCGGGCAAGAAACCGAACCGAATCTCAACGGTACAGCCGCCGCACCCGATCGCGCACCAGAGCCGGTACCAGGTGCTCCCAGGCATCTCCGGCGGCAATACGCCGCCTCACCTCCGTAGCCGACACCTGGTCGAACTCGCCACCCAGTTCCAGCCGGCCAATGGCGTGCGCAAGGCTTGGCGGCGGGGCGTACTCACCGCGGCGCGCGGCCACCAGCAGGCCGAATTCCTCGAGCATTTTTTCGATCGCTCCCGGCACGCCGTAGTCCCAGTGAACGATGCGCTCCGCGGCGTCGCGCCCGCATAACATCGACATCCGCACGCTACCCCCATAAGCGACACGGCACTCCCGGGCGATCTCGACGAAGAGCCCCCCGTCTGCGCACGCCACGGAGAAGGACGCGGAGCCCGCGGCCAGCGCCAACAGCAAGGCCGCCCGCGCCTCAATCCCGGCGCCCGAGTATTCCTTATGCGGAAAACTCCGCGGCAGCACGAACAGCACTTCGTCAACCCGAGCCAGAGCTGCGCGCGCCAGCGCCAGATGCGCCACCGTAACGGGATTAAAAGCGCCCGGCAGAATGCCGATGTGCGAGGGCCGGCCTGGCGCGCGGTATAGAAACTCCACGGAGCGGCCTCTATCTCCAAAAGATAACACGGCCCGATTGCGCCACAACCCCCAAAACCATGGCACGCGAGACTGCGAGTGTGTATTATGACGCACGCCTGTGGCAAATTGGCCGTCGAGCTTCGCAAAAACATAAAGGGCGCGGGATGTTCCCGCGCCCTTCGTCCCGACACCAGACCACTGGTTGAAGCAAGAGAATTTAAGCGGCGTCGGCCAGAAACTCGTCCGTCGCGTCGCCAGGATCGGATTCGAATTCGTGACGGTCGGCAGCTTCCTGGCACGTAATGCAGTACTTCGTCCAGGGCACTGCATCCAGACGCTTGGGCTTGATCTCCTCCTCGCAATGCAGGCAGGTCCCATAACTTCCGTCAGCAACGCGAGCTAGCGCACTTTTCACGTGGCGGAGCAAGATGGACTCGCGGTCCAGCGTGCGAATGGCAAGTTCGCGTTCCCCCGCCAGTTGTACTTCGTCAAGCGCATCCGGCGACTTTTCGATCGCAATGTCGTCGCGCTTCCGCAGCCCGGCCGCAAGTTCCGCCTGCTTCGCTTCCAGCACCCTTTTGTATTTTTCCAGCTCTGTCCTGTTCATGGTCCATCTCCCTTCAACCAATGGCCTATTACTCTTATCTCTGTCGCTTGGCCTGTCTCCCTCCAGCACATTCATAGACGGCAAATGCTGCCCGAAAAGTTTCACCCCGGCCACCCCCTCAAAAGGGCTACTTCGCCGAGCGGCGACCGGATGGGTCAATCCTAGCAACCTTAATGCCAAATTAACCTGCGCCCTCGCGCCTGAACATTAAGGATGCGATCACACCCGTTCTCTAATCGGCGGAATCAAAAAAATCTTCAGTGCCTGTGATCGGCGTTTGACCCTGCCGCCGCTTTCCGGCACCTGGCGCGCGCCGCCCCTTGCAAACGGCCGCGCCCCCCAGCAAGGTACAATGCCCGTGGCGAGATGCGGATCAAGGGCTCCGGAAGGAACCGCCCATTCTCTTCTCGTAACGGATTGGCGCCAGCTTACGATGGCTGCGCTTAGCGTCCTGCCGGCCGGAGCCACCAGCATCGACCGGCTGCCGCTTCCTTGCGCGATTGCTAGATCGCGCTGCACAAATTGGATGCGGAAACCCGCCCGCGGATTCAGTATACACCTGCCCGCAACTTTGCCGAGCCCCCGGGACGGCGTGGGCGGCGTTCATCGCTCCGGCCAGCGCTCGATGCGGCGGGTTAGATGCCACGACCGAAAAGGGCAACCCTTCGAGCCGCGTCTTACAATGTTTACTTCCGTCACGGCAGGAAATGACGTCGTGGCGAAGAAACCATTGTGCGCTTTCCAACCGAAATCCGCGAGCGAATCGAAGCCGCCGCCGCTATCGGCTTTTTCCTGCTGTCGGGAATGGCCTTTATAGGCAGCCTCGGCATCGAGGTAGATGAGGCCCTGCCGGCTGGCCCGCTCTATCAGCCCAAGTCATGGTATTACGCCTGGCACTTCGGCCACGCCCGCATTCCGCTGATGCACATGAGCTACCTGGGCACTCTCAAGACATGGATCTGGCGCCCCATTTTTCAATGGTGGGGTACCGGCGTATGGCCTCTGCGCTTCCCCGCCCTGCTGGCCGGAGCCGTCAGCATCTGGCTCTTCTACTGCTTCCTGCGCGCGACCGTGGGCGCCCGCGCCGCGGTGATTGGATGCGCCATTCTGGCCGCCGACTCCCAGTACCTGCTGACGACGACCTTCGACTGGGGTCCGGTGGCGCTCCAGCACCTGCTGATTGGCGCCGGCCTGGTGCTGCTGGTGAAGTTCCACCGTTCGGCGAACTCTCTCTGGCTGGCTGCGGGCTGCTTTCTTCTTGGCCTGGCGGTTTGGGACAAGATGCTGGCACTGTGGATGCTCTCGGGGTTGGCGATCGGCGCCCTGGCGGCCGTGCCCCGCCAGATTCTGGCGGCATGGAGCTGGCGGCGCCTGGCGATTGCCGCGCTTACCTTCCTCGCCGGCGCGCTCCCGGTGGTGCTCTCCGGCATCCACGACCACTTTGCGGCATTGCGCGAGAACGCCGGACGCACGGTGGACGCGGTGCCCGGCAAGATCACCATACTCCAACGCTCCCTCAATGGTGAAGGTCTGTTTGGCTTCATGTTCGCCGAAGACGGGCAAACGCCCGCGCCACGCGCCGCCGCCAATCTGGCCGAGCGCCTCAGCGCCGCGACTTCGGAGCGCTTCGGCCATCCGCGGCGCAGCCTGCAGCTTTATGCCTGCCTGCTGGCTCTGGTGCTGGCGCCGCTGGCGCGCGGCCGGGACCTGCGGGCCATCTTGTTCGCGCTCGTCGCCATGGCGGTCGCCTGGATCCAGATGGCCACCACACCCTCCGCCGGCGGCAGCGTGCATCACACGATTCTGTTGTGGCCTTTGCCGGCGATGGTGATGGCGGTCTCTTTCGCCGCAGCCTCGCGCCGGCTGGGCCGTGCCGGAATTCCGGCAGTTGCCGTCATATTGGCACTGTTGGTCGGCTCCGACGTGCTGGTCACCAACGAATACTTCTGGAAATCCGTGCGCAACGGTGGCAGCCACACCTGGAGCGACGCCCTGTTTCCGCTCTCCGCCGATTTGATGGCGAGGCGCCCGGCCGCCGTCTACTGCGCCGACTGGGACATCTTCGAGAGCCTGCGCCTTCTCGACCGCGGCGCGTTGCCGCTGCGCAACGGGATGGACCCGGCTCCGGCGCCGGATATGACCCAAACCGATCGCCAGTGGCTGCTCGGCATGATCGCCACGCCAGACGCGGTCTGGGTAACGCACGTACCTGCTTTCGAGTTCTTCCCCGCTGTCCGTCCGAAGCTGGACCGCTTCGCCGCGGCCGCGGGCTTCGAGCACCGGCTGCTTGAGGTCATATGCGACATGCGCGGCCGCCCGACCTTCGAGTTATACCGCTTTCAAAAGCAGGCAGTGCCGTAGAGGCCGGGCGGGAGGGCCGGGCCGCAGCCACGAAGTACTCGTTTGCGGCCAGGGATTCGAGAACGAATTTACCAACGGACCCGCTACGTCACAGTCTCAACCACCAGGTTGTCGATCAGCCGCGCCCGGCCGATGCGGACCGCTACGGCAAGCAGCGCGGCGCTATCAATCCGGCCTAGCGGCGCGAGCGATTCCGCATCCACTACCTCGGCGTAATCGACGCTCGCCAGCGGCTCCGTCTCAATCGTCTCCCGCAGTTGCCGGGCGATCGCGGCACCGTCGCGCTCCCCCTGCTCAATTCGCTTCCCAGCCGCAACCAGCGACCGGCGCAGAATCGTGGCGGCGCGGCGTTCTTCCGGGGAAAGATAGCTGTTCCGCGAGCTCATCGCCACACCATCCGGCTCACGCACGATCGGGCATCGCACCGGCTCAATGTCAAAATTCAGGTCGCGAATCATCGTTTCAATAACTCGCACCTGCTGATAGTCTTTCACCCCGAAATAGGCGCGATGCGGCCGGCAGACATGGAATAGTTTGGCCACCACCGTCGCCACGCCCCGGAAATGTCCCGGCCGGGATGCCCCGCACAAGTTTCCGGTGAGGCGCTCCACGTTGACGAACGTGGCGTGATCGCCCGCGTACATTTCGCCGGTCTCGGGCGCGAACAACACATCCACGCCCTCTGCGCCGGCGAGCGCGCAGTCCCGCTCGAAGTCTCTGGGGTATGCCGCGAGATCCTCGCCGGGCCCGAACTGGGTCGGATTCACGAACAGAGACACCACCACAATCCCGCACTCCGCCCGCGCCCTCCGCATCAGCGACAAGTGGCCCTCATGAAAGAAACCCATCGTCGGCACCAGGCCCACGATCTCGCCCGCGTGCCGCCGGGCCTCCGCCTCCGCTCGCATCTCCCTTATTGTCTTTACGATCCGCATCAGCGGCCCTTCCGGTCGCCGCTTTCGTCATCCACCGCCAGCGCGCGCAACTCGTCCTCCGGCATTTCGTAGCAGTGTTCGGCCGCTGGAAACGCACCCTCGCGGACTTCGCGGATGTAGGAAGCAGCGGCCTCGGAGATCATTCCACCCAACTCCAGATAGCGTTTGGCCAGGCGCGGGCTCCACGGCGTCAACCCCAGCGCATCGTGCAGCACCAGAATCTGGCCGTCGCAGAATGGTCCGGCGCCGATGCCGATAGTCGGCACGGTCAGCCGCTGGGTGATCAAGCGCGCCACTTCGGCCGGCACGCATTCCAGCACCACGGCAAACGCCCCGGCGCCCTCGAGCGCGATCGCGTCATTCAGCAGCTCGCCCGCACGCACCGCCGTTTTCGCTTGCACGATGTTGCTGCCGAAGCGATGGACCGACTGCGGCGTGTACCCGAGATGCCCCAGCACCGGAATCCCCAGCTCGACCAGTCTCTGAACCACGGCGAGAACCGGGCCCGCACCTTCCACCTTCACCGCCTCGACGCCGCCCTCCTTCAAGAACCGGCCCGCATTGCGAACCGCGTCGTCCAGGCCGGCCTGGTAGGAGAGGAACGGCATGTCGGCCACCGTCAGCGCCCGCTCGACGCCGCGCGCGACAGCTTTAGTGTGGTGCAGCATCTCGTCCATCGTCACCGGGAGGGTGGTCGGGTAGCCCAAAACCACGTTGGCCAGCGAGTCGCCGACCAGGATCATATCGATGCCAGCCCGGTCCAGCAGTTGGGCGGTGAGAAAATCGTAAGCCGTGAGCGCGGCAATCCTCCCGCCGCTCTGCTTGATCTTCGCCAGGTGATTCACGCGAACCTTGCCTGGCTGTTCGGGTTGTGCTTGAGAAGCCACTTATGTTTTCACGATAACGGAGAGCGGCGCCGGGAAGCAATCTGGAGCGGCTACGCCAGCGTGGAGGCCGCCTCACTCGAGTGGCAAATGCGTTCCCAAAGAAGTGGGAGGATTTGTGGGCCGTACTGCATGCACTTCGCCCGCTGTAACTTCCGCCGCGTTCACAAGACCCTGCGCGTCACACCCACGGTAGAAGTCCGGGATCTCCGATCACGTGTGGAACATTACAGAATTGATGGCTTAAGGCCTTTGCCGCTAACGTTTTCTCCGACAGTTAACCAAATCAGAGGTTGCGTTGATCTAAACTATTGTATAGAGTAAGCCGATATGGAAGCTATGGAACTGAATGCCCTAGCGTTGGAATACCAGCGATATTACGGAACCGCCAGGGGGAATCTGAAGGTCTCTGATCTCGTCAACAATCCCGCAGCCAACAGCGAATGCAGCGTCCTTAGTTTGGGCCTCCCGGAACAGTTCTGGGATCAGCGCCTTGTCAAGTTTGGTACGCTCTTCCAATATCGTACCGATTCTTGCATGGTTGCTGAGAATGTTGTCGAGCATCTCTCGGATGTTCTTTTCCTCTAGCCGGATTGTCTGGCTCTGTTGAACGTTGAACCCCACGCCATGGAACATGAACGTCGAGTGAGGGCAGGCGTAGCGGGTGCGTCCAGCCAAAAAGACCGCGTTCCCGATCGAATCGACATTGCCAACGTTGTGCGTGATCAGGTGGAACGGCATACCGCGGAGGACATTGTAGAGCGTCATCCCCGACATGACCTCCCCGCCCGGCGTGGATATCGCCAAATAAACGGTCTTCACCCCTTGCGTAGCACAATTTGCCATCACAGCCAGAAGGCTCTCTGTTGACTTCGGGTTTATTTCCGCTGAAAACGTGACGTAAACCGTATCCGGGATGGACGGCTGCACCTGAACAGGTGCCGGTGGAGACGGCACGGCCGATTCAACTGGAACGGGCGTAGTGGGTTGCATACGTCATATGATTCTACCTCCAACGCACTTTTCAGGCACTGCCGGCCGGCCTTCCCGCAGCCCAGCCTGCTACAATCCCCTATTAACGGATTTGTCTGTTCGCCGTCCCTTCTATCGTGCTGCGCCGGGTCTTCAAAGCATTCCAATATCGCGACTTCCGCCTCATGTGGGTGGGCGCCTGCACGTCCAGCATCGGAACCTGGATGCAGATCGTGGCGCAGGCTTGGCTGGTCTATGACCTGTCGAAATCCGGCTTCCTGCTGGGCCTCGACATGTTTCTCGGCGGTATCCCCATCTTCCTCTTCTCCCTGTTCGGCGGCGTGATCGCCGACCGCTTCGAGCGGCGCCGCGTGCTGCTCGCTTCGCAGTGGGTGCAGATGGCCTCGGCCTTCACGCTCACTTTGCTGGTAGTATTCCACCTGGTGCACGTCTGGCAGATCCTCAGCCTGTCTTTTGTCTCCGGCTTCGCGCAGGCGTTCGGCGGCCCGGCCTACCTGGCGCTGATTCCCACGCTGGTGAAAAAGGAGGACATGCCTAACGCCATCGCGCTCAATTCCATCCAGTTCAATTCGGCGACCGTGATCGGCCCCATGCTGGGCGGCGTGGCGATGGTGAAATTGGGCAATGCCTGGTGCTTCGGGCTCAACGGGCTCTCGTTTCTGGCGCCGATTATTTCGCTCAGCCTGCTGCACATCCGCATGATCCCCGAAAAGACCGCGGAGAGCGTGCTCGACAGCATGAAAGACGGCTTCCGCTTCATCCGCCGCCACGGCGCGATGGAAGCGCTGATGGTGCTAGCCTTCGCCATGACCGCGCTGGGCATGCCTTCGCGCACCTTCCTGCCCATCTTCGCCAAGCAGGTTTTTCATCGCGGGCCGGAAGTATACACCATGTTTATTTCCGTCGCCGGAGTCGGTTCCGTGCTGGGCGCGCTGGCCGTCGCCAGCCTGGGCAACGTGGGCCACAAGGGAAGAATCGCTCTCTCGATGCTGATCCTGATGGGTGTGGGCATTACAGGCTTTGCCCTCTCCCGCTCCCTGGCGCTCAGCTTCGTACTGGTGTTCCTGAATGGCGCATCCATGGTCGGCGTCTTCGCCATGGTCAACTCGCTGGTGCAGTTGATCACCACCAACGAAATGCGCGGCCGCGTGATGAGCGCGTACAATTTTGCGTTTCGCGGCGGAATGCCGATGGGAAACCTGTTGGCGGGCTGGCTCGTCCCAATCTTTACGGCTCCCACCGTGGTGGCCGTCGATGGTTTGTTGCTGGCGTCGCTCGGTTTGTATTTCCTGCTGGTGCACCGCAAGGTGGCGGCTTTGTGAGGATCTGCGACACGAAAATGAAGAAGCATAGAGTTCCAGGGAAAGCTACCCGCAACCGAGCGTATCGGCGCTCAGGACAACGATTCCAGCCCGACGGGCGAAAGAGAATAGCCCACGGCGGAAGCCGTGAGGAAGTCCGATGCGTCTTCAGAGAGCCCCGGAACGGGGCGGAACAACGCTGGCGGAAGCACCTAACGCCCCGTGCCGGGGCTAGACTCACTCGGCGTCTTTTCCCGACGGCTGGCGCCTTGGGCTATTATCTTTCGCTCCTCCGGAGCTCAACCGGCACACGGGGTTCGAACCTCAGATCCACTTCCATGTGGCTTCCCCGCTTTGTGACGGTCTTGAAATCCTTATGATTGTGCCTTTGCTGATGGCCGGCTTCTTTGCCGGAACCCTTTCGCCGCTCGAACTGGCGCGGGACACCCAGGACCGTCCTGCCCTGGAACGCCTGGTTGCCGAGGCCGCCGCTGCCGCCGCCAAGGCGCCGAAGGATGCCGCCGCGCAATTCCAGGTAGCCCTGGCGTCGTCCTATCTCGCCGAAGTGGAGATCGAGGTGCACGACAAGAAGGCCGCGCAACAGGCCGCCATCCGCGGCATCCACGCGGCCGACCAAGCCATCGCTCTGAAGCCGGACGACGCGGAAAACTACCGTATCCTGGCAACCCTCTGCGGCCAGGCCATCACCGATATGCTGAGCGGCCTGAACTACGGCCCGCGCGCCAAGGACGCCGTCAGCAAGGCCGTCTCGCTGGCCCCCAAATCTTCGCCGGTCTGGGTGGCGCGCGGCGTGGGCAATTATTACCTGCCGGCGCAGCTTGGCGGCGGCGCCGCCGAGGCCGTCGCCGATTTCCGCAAGGCGATCGACCTCGACTCGCGCAACGCCGAAGCCTGGACATGGCTCGGCATCGCCCTGCGGAAGCAGAATCAGGATGCCGAAGCGCGGCAGGCGTTCGGCAAAGCGCTGGCACTCGACCCGAACCGCGTCTGGGTGCGCCAGCAGCTCGAAAAGACTCCCGCCAAATGAGGCGGCTCAAAGTGGCCGCCGCTGCGCTGGCCCTGGCGCTGGCGAGCTTCTTCGTCTTTCCCGGCCATACCTGGCTCCAGCAAGACTCGCAGATCTGGACGCCGATGCTGGAACATCTGCGCGATCCCGCGGTGCTGCGCAACGACATTCTGGTCCAGCAGCCGCACGTCGGCTATACGCTCTACGATGAAGTCGCGCTCGCCCTGCGCAGCTCCACTGGTCTGGGATTCCGCGACGTGCTGGCCGTCCAGCAGATCGCCTGCCGCGCCTTGGGCATCTGGGGTTTGATTCTGATGGCCACCGCGGCCGGGCTAGAGCTGGGCCCGGCGGTGCTGGTGGCGGCGCTCTGTTCGCTGGGCGCGGCCATCGCCGGCCCCGCCGTGCTCACCGTCGAATACGAGCCCACCCCGCGTGCCTTCGCGCTGCCACTGGTCTTGCTCGCCATCGGCCTCACGGCGCACCGGCGCTATCTGGCGGCCGGCATCGCGGCGGCGTGCGCGTTTCTGTACCATCCTTCCACCACGCTCGCGTTTCTGGCGATTTTCGCCGTGCCGACTTTCCGCCGGCGCCAATGGCGGGCCTGGATTCCGCCGGCGCTGGCAGCGGCGCTTCTGGCGTTCGCCGCAGCCCACCAGGGCGGCGCCGCCCAGCAGCCGTTCTGGGGACGCATCGGCGCGCCGCAGGAGCAATTGCAGCGGTTTCGCGCGTCCTATATCTGGCTTTCCGGGTGGCCGCTCCGCTACATCGTTCACCATCTGCTCCTCGCCGCCGCGCTCGCCGCCGCGTGGCTCCGTATTCGCCGGTGCGTCCCCGCCGAATTGCGCGCGTTCGTGTTGGGCCTGCCATTGCTGGGCCTGGCCAGCATGCCGCTCTCCTGGCTGCTGCTGGAGCGCGCCCGGTGGGTGCTGATGCCGCAGCTCCAGCCGATGCGCCTGCTGTTGTTCCTGGCTTTGCTGATGCAGTTCCTCGCCGCAGTCGCCGGGGCGCACGCCGCGCTTGCCCGGAAGTGGTGGGAATCGGCGGCCTGGTTTGCCCTAGCGTGCTGGCTGCCGCTCCAGCCCGTGGTCACCGAACCCTACCAGTGGCGCCGCGTCGCAGTGCTGTTGCTGGTGGCCGCCATCGCCGCGGCCGCAGTGCGCTTCCGCGTCGCCCCGCTGGCCGGCGCCGCGGCGCTCCTCCTCATCCCGCTCGCCGGCGGTATCGTCAACTACCCGCGGATCGAGACGCTGGAGCTACGCCAGCTTTCCGATTGGGCCGCCCACTCCACCGCGCGGGACGCTGTCTTTCTCTTCGCCGATGCCGGCCATTCACTCGCCCCTGGCGTCTTCCGTTCCGAAGCTCTGCGCGCCGTTTATGTGGATTGGAAAGGCGGCGGCCAGGTGAACTTCAACCGCCAGTTCAGCGAGGAGTGGGGGCGCCGGTGGTCCGAAACCATGGCCCAAGGCTTCCATCCCGCCGACATGCCCAAGTATGGAACAGCGGGCATCGACTACATCGTACTCCAGCCCCAACACCGCCTGCCGGAAAGCCCGCTCTTCGCCAACGCGGAGTATCTGGTCTACAACGTTCCGCGATAAGTACATCGCTTCGCAAATACGCTAACCCATCCTCGCGTCAGTGACGTGCGGACTTTATTCCAGATCGATGTCTCTCGGCGCCACAATCGGCAACGGGTCCGTCGCTTTCTCTCTTCTATCATTCACTTCGGGCACGATCCGCAGACGTATGCCGGGGGCGCGCAGCCCGCCTTTTTCAATCGCCTGAACCAACTCCCGGATGCCCTGTCCTTGCGCTTTCATGCTTTGCTCGACTTCGCGCTCGAAGTTTTCCGTGCTTGTGTAGTGGATATGCGTCTCGCTATGGAACAGTCTTTCCGCCTGCTCGACGGGCACAGACCGAAGTTGCGCCAGATATCCGATTCGGATCGCCATGCGGTCGAGCGATGAAGCGGACGTCCCGAAACCAACCTGTTTGTCCGTGGGCACGATGGTACGCCTGTAGTAAACATCCTTCGGACCTCGCGCCAGGAGCACATCGCCCTTCTGCCCGAAATCCACTAGATGGTAGAGCGTTACAGGCGGGAAGCCCTGCGGCACCTTGGCGCCACCATCGCTGTATACACCGCCGCCCTGACCGCCTCCGATTTCACCGCCGTCACCCGGATCTGTCACTGTGAATCTATGCGTGATGTTGATTTCCCCCAAAATAGCCCGGTACCACGGCTGCGACTTCCTCGCGAGGAGCAGGTTGTTGGCCGCCAGCCATACGATGTTTCGCGACTTCTCCTGGCGAAGTCTCAGCAGTGAATCTTCGCTGTTTGTGTCGCGAGCCAGCAGAATCAGGACGGGGTAAGTCCAGTTATCCTCAAATGGATCGAGTAACTCGGCCGGAACCGTGATGCCTGCTTCGATGGCCGCATCGAACAGGGTAGCCAGGAATGCGTACTCGTCGGTGTAGGATTGGGAGTCGCGCAAAGGCGCGGCTTGGCGGAACTGCTCGATCAACAGTTGATCGAGATCGTCTGAGTGCAAACGGCCGGCGAGGTAAGCGCCCCATGCCTTATCCACCCACTGCGCCGAATTGAGCAGTTGCCGCGCACGGTCGGTTTCCTGGGCACCGATAGGCGTTGGCTGAGCACAGAGCGCCCCGGCCGCCAGGAAGCTTGCGATGATGGCATTCATGAGCCTCATGTGGCAATCGGCTCTACTTGCAAACAATTGTACAAATTTGCGGCTTATGAAATATCAGGCAACCGGTCGGGGCCGGGGCGCCGTTGATCGAGCCGCCGTCAACGCACTTCGAAACCGGCGCCGGCGGCTGGGAGGGCATCGATTAAGTGATCGGCCTCGCAGAAGCCGGCGCGGCCGTCATAGTAACTGGAGATCAGGCCGTGGCGCAGCGCCGGCAAATCGGGCTTGCGGGTTACGGCGACGACGGCGCCGCCGAAGCCAGCGCCGGTGAGCCGCGCGCCCAATGCGCCGCAGGCCAAAGCGGCATCCACCAGCCGGTCGAGTGCGGGCGAGCTGACGCGCAGGCGGTCGCGCAGGCTGCCTTGCGATTCCGTCAGCAGCCGGCCGAAGCCGGCGGCATCGCCGGCCTCGATCGCGGCGACGGCTTCGGTCACGCGCGCAGATTCGGAGGTGGTGTGCAGAAAGGCATCCCGCTCGGCATCCTCGTTCGAACCAGCCAGGCGCGCCAGCAATTCGGCATGCCGTTGCGGCGCGGCGATCACCTCGCGGTAACTGGCCATGCCCAGCCGGGCGAGCGCGGCCGCACCCGCCTGGCGCCGCGCATTGTAGGCGGTGCGCGCGCTTCCCGATTTTTCGGCCGTCTCGAGGCTGTGCGCCACCAGAAAAGCCCAATCGCCCGGCACCACGATGTGGCGCACGGCGAGCGGCGCGAATTCGATGAGCGAAGCGCAGCCCGCGCGGGACGCCAGGATCGCGGCGTGATCCATTCCTCCGCCACGCGTGCCCACGAAGTGCTCGCCTTCGGGCAGAATCGCCATCAGCTCTTCGAACCCGGCGTGGATCCCGTTGGCTGCGAGCAGGCACAGCGTGAACGCCACGATCAGCGCGGAGGAGGAGGCAAGCCCCGCCGCCGGCGGCAGGTCGGCGGCAATCCAGGCATCCACGCCCGCGCACAAACCCCATCGCGAGGCCACGGCGCTGGCGGCGGCGCGCAGGTAATTCTCCCAATCACCCGCGGCTACCGGCTGCAAATCGCCGGTCCAGGCGAATTCGCGCCGGCCGAAAGGCGCCGCGCTCGAGGCGCAAATGCGCCGGTCGCCGCGCGCGCGGAAGCGGATGCGAATGCGGCGATCCATAGCGATGGGCAGTACAGGCAGGCCGTGATAGTCGATGTGCTCGCCGATCAGGTTCACGCGCCCCGGCGCCTGCACTTCCCCGGCAAGCACTATTTATCCTTTGGCAACAGCTTCACATCGGCCGGCAGGGTGAATAACTCATCGCCGAGGCTCTGGTTGATCTCCACGCTTTCCGAATACATCTCGAAGATCTTGTCCCCGTTGCGCTCGCGGCGGATGTCGTACGGCCACTCGATGCCGCCGGTGGAGCGGTACTTGGCAAAGGCCGTCACTTCGGTGTCGAAGTCGCCATAGGTGGGGTTGCGGCGCCGGAAACTCTGCCGCAACGGGAGCTTGGTGAACTTGCTGAAATAGACGGTAACGGTGCGGCCGTCGGCGTCCGTGATATCGACGATTTCCACCGGCTGATTCTCGAAAACGTCGGAGCCTTGCGAGTAAAACGAAAGGCCAGGCTCGGAGAGCCGCTGCCGCAGGATGTAAAAGATGTTCAGCAGCTCGCTCTCCTGGTAATTCTTGAACCGCTCGTCCTCGATCGGCTTGGCACCATGATAGTTCACTTCCCAAGCGCCGTTTTCGTTGAACAGCACGAAGCCCTCATCCTGTTTTTTTCCGAAATTCTCGCGCTCGCGCATGGCCAGTTTACCCGGCACCGGGACCAGGTAGCGAGTATAGACGGTGGCCACCGAGAGCCCGGAAAGCTGCGCGTTATAGAAGGAGTAGGCGCGGCCGGCTTCCACGCGGTCCTCGACGCGCAGGAATGCGTCGCCGCCGAGCGCGGCCAGCGCTTCGTCGACTACGCGCTTGCCGCGCTGCTGGCGCGTTTCCTCCTGCGCCCACAGGCCGCCCGCCAACGCGGCGCAGGCCAGCAGGCAGAACAACCGCGGCTTGGCGGTCATGGGCGCCGCTCCAGATCCTCCAGTTGAAGGCCGGTGTTGATCCGATACTGGCTGACCGCGGATTCGGCAAGATATTTGCCACCCTGACGATAGGTCACATGAAAAGGCACCTGGATTCCATTCACCTCGTGAAAATCGGAGTACTCCTCTTCCATCGGCTGCGCCGGACCGCTGGGCCGCGGCGAATCATAGAGCAGTTGCTGCGGCAGCCCGGTGGCCGCATCGATCGCCAGGCGAGCGATTTGATCGCCGGCGGAGATCTCGACCGTGCGGTCGTCCACCGCCACCACGCTGGCGCCCCCCTCGCCGCCGGCTTCGAGCAGGCTGAAGTAGACATGGAACACTTCGTTGCGCATCTCCTGCAAGGTCGCGCCCCGTAATGGCCCGGCGCCCCGCGGGGTGGAAAACCAGCCGAGCTTGCCATCGCAGTACATGCTGAGCGGCCCGCTGGTCTCCCGGCTGTCCTGCCGCAAATAGCTGGGGGCGATCCATCGGTCGGTCTCGCTCGAGTCGAGCCGCCCGGCGCTGGGATCGAACCGGTCGTACTGGGTCACCGTAAAATCCCTCACCGCCGCCAGCTTGCCGGCGCCTCCCACGGCACGCTGCACGCGCGCCATGATCTCCCGGCCTTTCGCCAGGCTGGCCGCATCGGCCTGGGCCGCTTCTTTCTTGGGCTCGGGAATGGTGAGGTCGATGGCAGTGACGGGCCGCCCGAGCTTGGCGAGCGGCTGGCCGAACTGCTCGGGGTTGCCCACGGCCACGATGGTGAAATCGTTCGGGGCGAGATGCTGTTTGGCGGCGCGCAGCACGTCGGCGCGGGTCACGGCTTCGATTGCCCGCTGATATTGCTGGATGAAATCCCGCGGGTATCCATAATACTCGTAGTTGAGGATGCGGCCCAGCGTTTTCGCCTTGGTGTCGAAAGCGAACACCAGACTGTTAAGCGCCGCGTCCTTGGCGGTCTTGAGCTCCTCTTCACTCACTTCGGTCGAGCGGATGCGCTCCACTTCCTCGAGGATCGCCTGCAGCGTCTCCACGGTGGAGACCGACTTGGTGCTGCCCGAGATGAGGAACAAGCCCGGGTGATCGTAGTTGGCGTCCCAATCGGCTTCGATCTCGTACGCGTTCCCCATCTCGGTGCGCACCTTGCGGAACAGGCGGCTCTGAAATCCGCCGCCCAGGATGTCGGCCATGATTTCCAGCGCCGGGTAGTCCTTGTCCTTGAGCACGCCGCCCAATTGCCCCATCGAGAAAAAGGTCTGCGTCACATCGGACTTGGCCGCCAGGTACGTGCCCGCGGCGGGTTTGGCCGGGACCGGCGGAAAGGCCGGCACGGGCGGCTGCTCCACGGTCCAATCGGCGAACAGCTTCTCCAGGCGGGCCTTCATCTCCGGCGCGCTGAAATCGCCCCAGATCGCCAGCATCGTGTTGGCGGGGAAGAAATAGCGCCGGTAGAAGTTGACCATATCGGAGCGGGTGATGCGGTTGATGGTCGAGTATTCTATGTCCCAGCCATAAGGGGTATTCTTGCCGTACACGGTATTGGTGAACTCGCGCTCGGCGATGCCTTGGGGTTCGTCGTTGCGGCGGGCGATGCCGCCTCTCAGTTCGGTTCTGGCCAGGTCGAGCTTGTCCTGGCGGAATTCCGGTTGCGTGAGGACATCATGAAAATCCGCCAGGACCTCGGGCAGGTTTTCCTTGAGGCAGGAGAAGCTCACCGAGCCCAAGGTCTCGTCGATGTCGCTTTCCACGCTAGCGGCGATGTTTTCCAGCTCCTCATCAAGCTGCTCGCCAGTCTTGGCGCGGGTTCCACCGGTGCGCAGCACCATGCCGGTCAAGGTCGCCAGGCCGATCTTCTCCGGCGGATCGAACAGGTTGCCGGTGCGGATGCGCGCGGCGCCGTGAACCAGGGGCAGTTCGTGGTCTTCGAGAAGATAGAGCTTCATGCCGTTGGGCAAGGTGATGCTTTTGACGTCAGGGATCGCGACGGTGTGGAGGGGCGGATAGACGAGGTCCTTCCACGATGGCACTGGCGCGGCGGCGGCCTTCGGGGTTGGAGCGGCGGCACTTTTGTGCTGCGCCGCCGCGGACTGCTGAGGCGGCGGCACTTGGGCGGCTGCGTAACCGGCGGCCACTAGCGCCAGCACGGAGAGCCTGGTCATTGCCGGTTCTCCCCGGCGTTGGCGGGCGCCGGCCGGAGCGCACTCGGCGCCGCCGTGAAAGCCACCGTGCGGTTATGCGCCACGAAGCAGCTACGCGCCACCCGCTCGACATCTTCGGCGGTCACCTTGTTCAGGTCATCAAGCTGGGTGAACAACTTCCGCCAATCCCCATAACTGCCGTAATTCGCCGCCAGCAAGGATGCCAGGCCGGCGTTGCTGTCCAGCCGGCGAATCAACGACGCGCGAGCCTGGGTCTTGACGCGCTGCAAGGTCTCCGCATTGATTCTCTGCGCCACAAACCGCGTCAGCAGGTCCTCCAGCGCCTTTTGGTTCTCCACCACGGTATGCCCCACCGCGGGCGCGACGAAAATAACGAACAGGTTCGGATAGCGCGACGACGGGTAGGCGGGCGATGCCTCCGCCTCGATCGCGATCTTTTTCTCTTGCACCAGCTCTTTGTAGAGCAGGCTGGTGCGGCCGCCCGAGAGAATCAGCGAGATGACCTCGTACACCGGATCGTCGGGGTCGTCCTGGCCGGGCCGCTTGAAGCCGGCGACGAACAGCGGCTGGCTCTGCGATTCCACGACGGCCGTTTTCTCTCCGTCCTGGACCGGCTCGACGGTGTGAATCAACGGCGGCAGCGGACGCGCCGGCATAGGGCCGAAGTAGCGTTCCGCCAAGCGCCGGGCCTGCGCTGGATCCACATCGCCCACGATGGCGAGATTGATGTTCGCGGGCACGTAGTATTTGTCGAAAAACGCCTGCGCCATGCCGCGCCGCAGGTTATCCACGTCGCTGGGCCAGCCGCCGGGCGGATTGCGATACGGGAAGGCCGCGAAAGCGGTGGCCACAAAATCCCGCATCAACTGACCCTCCGAGCCGGGCTGGTTGCGCATGCGATTTTCCTCCTGCACCACGTCGCGTTCCTGGTAGAACTCGCGGAACACAGGGTGCAGAAAGCGCTGCGACTCCAGCAGAAACCAGAGCTCGATGCGGTTGGAAGGCAGGCTGTAGAAGTACTCCGTGTAATCGAAGGAGGTGTCCGCGTTGAGACCGGCGCCGCCGTTTTCTTCGATGATGCGCGTGTACTCGTTCGATTCCACGTCGGATTGCGCCACGTTAATCGCCTGTTTGAGCTGCATCCGCAAGTAATCGATCTGGTTTTGGTTGGCTTTAGGCCCTTTGTTGCGTTCGGCTTCCATCTGGTCGTAAATGTCTTCCACATCTTGCAGGGCCTTCTTCTCGGCGGCCCAATTCTTGGTGCCGATGCTTTCGGTGCCCTTGAACGCCATGTGCTCGAACATGTGGGCGAGGCCGGTTTCGCCCGCGGGATCGTTCGCGGAGCCCGCGTTCACAAATGTGTGGAAAGATACAACAGGGGCCTCGTGCCGCTCCACCACGGTGAAGTGTAGACCATTGGCCAAGGCGAACTCCGTCACTTTCTTCTCGAACTCCCTCACGTCTTGCGCTGGCAGGACAGCAGCCGCGAGCAGCAGTACCAGGGTTAAGCGGTGTCCCATCACAGTTTATTGCTCCTGCACTTTCTTTGAGGATAGCAGGGCTCCAGCTAAACATTTGGGCAGCAGCGTTAACAGGTAACGTTGTAGAACCGCTGTTACCCGGTACGTACCGCCACGACTTTAGGGCACGTTCGTGGGTCTGCATAATGTAGACTACTTCAGATGACGGACCGAGATAGAGGATGACGCGCCCTATAGATTGGGATGAGACCGTTCAGGAATTCGACACGATCGCCGGAGATCGGCGCCGGGACAAGCGCTATGGGCTCGAACTGGAGTTGCGCTGGAGACTGATCCGGCGCCGCCGCGTGCTGGAGAGCGGCGAGGGCCGGACGGTGGATGTGTCCAGCGGCGGAATCCTCTTCGATGCCGGGCGTCCGCTGCCGGCTGGCCTCGACGTAGAGCTATCGGTCGCCTGGCCGGTAATGCTGCATAACATGGCCCAACTACAACTGGTGGTACATGGCAAGATTGTCCGTTCGGATGGCCGGCGCACGGCCGTCCGCATGGTGCAGCATGAATTCCGGACGGCCGGGACGGCGGCGGAGCGGCATTTGGCCCTGGCCAGTGGCGCACGGCCAGCGACACCGCTTCTCTCCCGCGTGAGCGGTGCGCCGGGCTTGGTCAAGCCGAACTAGGTCTTTCACCCGGAGCGGGGCAACCGGATATGGCTTACCGCGTGCCGTTCCACCCGGCCAGAGCTGGTCGAGACCGCTATAAGCCACCTCGATCTAGCGGTAGCCGATGGCTTCGATCGAATGCGGGGGAACGGCGCAACGAGCGTTGCCGACTTGAGAATTTCGCGCCCGGCGGACACAGAGCTGTTCTAAACACGATCGGCGTGAGCCTTCGCGCAAAATAGCTCGCGATATCGACCTTACCGTGCGCGGCGCGCCATGAACGGTTCGGGGGCCGGCGGTGGAGGCGGATCGGGCGCCGGCTTGCGCGGCGGACGGCGGTCCAGCCGGTTGGCGATGAATTCTTCGCGGGCTTTCTGCTGGCGCGCTGGCTTGGCTTCCAGCGTGGCCCACTCTTCGGGCGTAATTTCCTGGACCGCCGGCAGATACTTCTGGAAATAGGCCCGCAGTCGATCTTGCACCGGCTTGAGCGGCGAAGCATACAACAGGAACATCACCTGGTCCGGCGCGGCGGTGGAAATCAATTGGTACACCTGCGAAGGTTTGCGGATGCGCGGCGAACGCAGCGCGCCGGCGAGCTTCTTCGACCTCGCTTCCAGTTGCAGCCACCGGTTGGCGTCCGCTCTGGAGAATTCGAGGTGCTTGGCCAGCGCCTGCTTTTCGCGCGGGCTCATCTTCTCCGTCAGGGCGAACAGGAATGGCCCGAAGCGGGCGGCGCGGACCTGGGTTTCGTCGGGCAGGATGCGGGCGATCTTGTCGAATCTTGCCAGCCGGGCGCGCTGCGCGTGGCCCTCCGCCAGCGTAGGCGAGAACAGAGCCAGCAATCCGGCCTGGGCGAGCGCCTCGACGATCCCGGCAGCGTTATCTTCTACCCCGATCAGCTTCAATTCCGCCCCCAGCACGCGCGGCGGAATCGCCTTTTCCACCTCGGCTTCGCGGGCGTTGGCCACCTGCATCGCGGTGCGCTCCTCGGTCGCGAAGCCCAGCCGCACGCCCAATCGCACCAGCCGCAGCAGGCGCGTGGGGTCATCGTAAAACCCATAAGCGCCGGCGGCGCGCAGTTCGCGCCGCTCGATGTCCGCCAGGCCATTCAGCGGGTCCAGCAGCAACCCGCGGGAGGTCTTATTGAGCGAGAGAGCGATCGCGTTGCAGGTGAAATCGCGGCCACGCAAATCCTCCTGGATGGTGGCTGGCGTTACCTGCGGTTTGCCGCCGCCGCGCGGGTATTTCTCCTGCCGGGACATGGCGATTTGCGCCGTGGCGCCGGTGGGGAACTCGAGCTCGGCGCTCTTGCGGTTCTCGTCGGCCGAAACGATGGTGGCACCGGAACGGTCGGCCACCGTTTTAGCGAGCTTCAGGGCCGCGCCCTCCACCACGAAATCGAGATCGCGAATCCGGAAACCAGCCAGCATGTCGCGCATCGCGCCGCCGGTAAGAAACAGGTTTAGGTTGGCCTGTCCCGCGGCGGCCATTACCTCGCGCAGAACGTAGTTCTGGTCCGGGCTGAGGTGGCTTTCCAAGATATAGATGTAGTCGCTCATCGAAGTGCGCTCTCGAACTTACCAACCAGGCCCGCGCCCCAATACACGCAAGCGATCCTCAGGCGCGGGGATGATGCTTTTGAACCGTTTCGCGCAGTCTCGACCGCATGACGTGCGTATAAATCTGGGTAGTCGAGATATCGGCGTGGCCCAGCATGACCTGAACGCTGCGCAGGTCCGCTCCACCGTCCAGCAGGTGGGTGGCGAAACTGTGGCGCAGAACATGGGGCGTCAGCCCGCGGAAGATTTGCACTTTGCGTCCATAACCGGCGAGCAGTTTCCAAAACGCCTGCCGGGTGAGGCAGCCGCCGCGCGCGGTCACGAACAGGTGGCGGCTGGCGCGGCCCTTCAGGAGGGCTCCGCGGCCCCCCGCCAGGTACCGCTCCACGGCGCCAATCGCCTCCCGCCCCACCGGTACCAGGCGCTGCTTGTTTCCTTTGCCGGTCACCCGCACGTAGCCCATGCGGGCGTCGAGATCGCCTACTCCCACGCGGCACAATTCGGAAACCCTGAGGCCGGAAGCATAGAGCAACTCGATCATGGCGCGGTCGCGCAGGCCGGTGGGCCGGGCGGTATCGGGGGCGCGGATCAGCTTCTCTATCTCCTCGAGATTAAGGAATTTAGGGATGGTCTGCCATTGCCGGGGCGGACGCAACTCCTGGGCCGGATCCCAGTCGATGACGCCTTCCTGCAGCAGATACCGAAAAAAACAGCGAAGCGTGGCCAGGTGCCTCGCCACCGAACGATGGCTCAATTCCCCCCGATATAAACTATCAATATAGAGACGGAGCGATTCCGGTCCGGGAAGTTCCGAATGGGCGCCGACAGAAACGATAAACCGCTGAAGGTCTGCACCATAGGCACCGATCGAGTTGGCCGACAGGCCTTTTTCCACGCGGCAATAGTTGAGAAACGCGCGCGCATGGCCTTTCAGTCCGGCCGCTTCCCTCGCCAGCGCTTCTACCATCGTGCCAATGATACAATAAGCGCCGAAATGATTGAAACATAATTGACAAAAAAGGGCGACCCTTGGCCACTTCCACCACCAAAAAGGCTGTGATCCGTCGATTTCAGCGGGAAAGTCTCGCCGGTTATGTCAATCCCCTTTCTTATCTTCAACCTGCGGGAGTTGAATTGCTCTCTGCCGAAGGCCAAGTCGTCCGCGTGCCCTACGCTGAGATCAAGAGCGTCTCGTTCGTGCGCGATTTCGACGCTGCGGCGGAGGTCGGGCGCCCCGTTTTCCTCAATCGCCCGAAGATGGAGGGCCTCTGGATGCGCTTCACCTTTCATGATGGAGAAGTTATGGAGGGCGTCATGCCGAACAACCTGCTGCCGGTCGAACCATACGGATTCAGCGTGATTCCACCCCACCCCTACAGCGCGCAGCAGCGGGTGTTTCTGCCGCGCCCGGCGTTGCGCTCGGTGGAAGTGCTGGGGGTGGTGGGCAGTCCGCTCAAACGGCGCAAGGAAAAGGCCGCGCCGGAGGCGCAGATCGGTCTGTTTGGCGAATAGGGCGCTGGCGCATTTGGCCGCTGCCTCCCGGTGGCTCGGGTATGCGGAAGCATGGCCACACCGGCGCTTGCGCGCGCCGCTGCAAGGGTGATACAGATCAATTGCGGTATACTCGAATTTCATACAAGCAACTCTCAAGTTTGGAGGTTCTATGAAGATCCGCACTATGGCTGCGACCCTGGCCGGGTTGCTGGTGATTGCGCTACCATCTTTTGCCCAGATCACCTCGCTCGAAGGAGTTGTGATGGGCGAGGACGGCAAACCCGTGCAGGGAGCCGTGATCGAAATTTCACGCGTCGATCAGTCCAGCAAGCTGATCACCGTCAAGACCGACAAGAAGGGCCATTACATCGACTCTGCGCTGGCCATGGGCACGTACAACCTCGCCGTTCTTGTGGACGACGTGGTGAAGGACCGGCTCAACGGCGTGAAAACCAGCCCGACCGAGAAAACGGTCCATGATTTTGACCTGAAGGTTGCCGCTGCGGCTGCCGCCGCTCTGCAAAAGGCCGCAAGCACCGGCACCCTCTCCAAAGACCAAGCACGCGGCTTGAGCGTCGAGCAGAAGAAGCAGCTCGAGGACAACATCGCCAAGCAGAAGGACGTCGCAAAGCATAACGCCGCGCTCACCGAAGCCTACAACGCGGGGAGGACTGCCTTGGAAAACAAGCAGTACGACGTGGCCATCGAGAGCTTCAATAAGGCGGGGGAAATCGACCCCAAGCAGGACGCCGTATGGACCAGCCTGGCTATGGCTTACGAGCAACTGGCGAAGACCAAGACGGGCGCCGACTTTGACACCAACATGCAGAAGGCGGCCGACTGCTGGACCAAAGCGATCGCCCTCGACCCCAACGATGCCGGCATTCACAACAACTACGCGCTGACGCTGGCGGCAAGCAAGAAGTTCTCCGAGGCGCAGGCCGAGCTCGAGAAAGCCGCAACCCTCAATCCGGCCGGCGCGGGCCAGTATTATTACAACCTGGGCGCGCTCGAAATAAACGCCGGCCAGAACGATGCGGCCAGCGATACCTTCAAGAAGGCGATCTCCATCACGCCGCCCTATGCCGAGGCCTTCTATCAATATGGCATCACCCTGGTGGGCAAAGCGTCGTACGACAAGGATGGGAAGATCATTGCGGTTCCCGGAACCGTGGAAGCCTTCCAAGAATACCTGCAGTTGAAGGGTCCGAATGGAGAGGAACCTGTGCATGCGCAGGAAGCCAAGGCTATGCTGGCAACCCTGGGCTCCACACTCCAGACGCAGTACAAGAATCCCGACGCCGGCAAAAAGAAGAAGAAAACCACGCAGCAATAGCGCGCACAATCCGGGGCAGAGGCGGCGCGCTTCTGCCCCGATCTCATGATTCGAGCATTCTTCGTCGAGTTTGTTTTCCCTCTGTTGCTGTTCCTGGTCATCCGGTCTCTGCTCGGCAACTTCCTCTCCCGGTACCGCACTCCGCCTGCGTCCCGTCCGCCTAACGCGCCATCGGTCCAGGCCGGCGGCGAATTGAAGAAGGATCCCGTCTGCGGCACCTATGTCTCCACCGCGGCCAGCCTGACCCGCACCGTCAATGGGCAAGTCGTACACTTCTGCTCGAAAGCGTGCAGCGACCGGTACCCGAAGGCGTGATGAGCGCCGGCGAGTGCCCTTCCATCTGTTGTGTTTTGCATGCGGTTTGCTATATCGTACGGAAACAACTGCCGCGGCACGTGTGCGGCAGATTCTGGGCCGCGCCCGCCGGGAGGTGGATCAAGTGCTTTGCAGCAGGAAGAAGGAAGCGTAAGCCATGGGAATTGGGATTCGCATCGAGAATCTGCGCAAGGTTTACGATTCGCCGCCGCCCTCCGCGCTCGGCGCTCGCGGTTTTTCTTTCGGTCCAGCCCGTACCGGCGGGCGGAAAGAAAAGAAAAAGAAGATCGAAATCCTGGCGCTCGATGACGTCTCGCTGGAGATTCCCGCCGGCGAAATCTTCGGCCTGCTGGGGCCGAACGGCGCGGGCAAGTCCACCACCATCGGCATCCTGACCACCCGCACCGAGCCCACCAGCGGCCGCGCATTCGTCGGCGAGTTCGACGTCTGGAAGCAGCAGGTGAAGGCCAAGCGCCTGATCGGCGTGGTGCCGCAGCGGCCCAACCTGGATTTTGCGCTGACCACCCGCGAGGTGTTGCTGTTTCACGGCGCCTACTTCGGCCAGAGCGCCCGCGAGCGCGCCCGCCGCGCCGGCGAGCAATTGGAAAAATTCAAGCTCACCGACCGCGCCAACCAGATGGTCCGCGAATTATCCGGCGGCCTGATGCAGCGGCTTTCCATCGCGCGCGCCATGATGCACGATCCCGAGGTGCTGTTCCTCGACGAGCCTTCCGCCGGCCTCGATCCGCAGACGCGCCTGATGCTGTGGGAAATCGTCCGCGGCTACGGCAGCCTGGGCAAGACCATCGTGCTGACGACACATTACATGGAGGAAGCCGACGAGCTGTGCCAGCGCCTGGCCATCATCGATCACGGCAAGATCATCGCCCTGGGGACGCCGCGCGAGCTGAAATCGTCGATCCCCGGCGGTTACGTGCTGCGGGTGCGTTTCGACCGCGCGCCGGAAGAGCTGCTCCGCCAGCTTCGCGAGCTGCCCGGCGTGACGGAGGTGCACTCGACCGAGCCGGCGGCGGCTGATGTTTACGCCGACCGCGGCGGCCCGCTGGTCGGCCCCATCGTCAACGCCGCGCAAGCGGCCGGCGCCGAACTGCACGACGTTCACATTCAGGAACCGAGTCTCGAGAACCTGTTCCTGCACCACACCGGAAGGAGCCTGCGCGAGTGAACTGGAAGACGTTTTACGCCCTGCTGTCGCGCGATGGTCACGTTGCCCGCCGCAATTTAATCATGGTGCTGGTGCAGAATTTGCTTCAACCGCTGCTGTTCACTTTCGTCTTCGGGCGCATCCTCACCTCGGGCGGCATGATGCGGGCCGGGTTCAAGAGCGTGCTGCTGCCGGGCATCATCGCCATCAGCATGGTGATTGCCGGCGTCCAGGCGGTGGCCATGCCGCTGATCACCGAGTTTCAATTCAGCCGCGAAATCGAGGACCGGCTGCTGGCGCCGATTGAGAACGGCTGGCTGGCGGTGGAGAAGATCATTGCCGGCATGATCCAGGCGCTGGTGGCCGGCCTGGTGGTGATCCCGGCCGCATGGGTGACGATGGGTTCCGGCGCCAACGTCAGCCTCGCGCATCCGTTCACTTTCGCCGGCTTCTGCCTGCTGGTGGCGCTGCTGGCAGCCGCCGGCGGGCTGGCGCTAGGTTGCAGCGTCGGCGCCACGCAGATCGGGCTCATGTTCAGCATCATCCTGACGCCGATGCTGATGTTCGGCTGCGTCTACTATCCGTGGTCTTTCCTTCGCGCGTTCCCCGGCTTGCAATATGCCGTGCTGCTGAACCCGGTGGTGTACGCGAGCGAGGGCCTGCGCGGGGTTCTGGCGCCGGGAGTGCCGCACATCGCCACGTGGATCACCGCCTCCGCGCTGGCCGCGATCGATCTCGGCATGATCGCGCTCGGCATCAAGAAGTTCAGGAAGAAGGCGGTGAGCTGAGGCATTTTTGACTCCGGTGCGGAATGTCATTTTCCCCTCGCGTAGGGAGAGCGGTCACGCGGCTTGGCAATTACGCCCGAGACCCGCTGCAAGGAGAGGCGGGAATCAAATGCGAAGGCACCAGACCCGCCGGCGGTGTTGGCGAATACGCCGGTCACAGTCGCCTCCACGATTCGGTCCTTCTTCAGATACCGCTGCAAGCTGCGATAGTCCCCAATGTCCCTGGCCGACTTGCCGTCGGGCCAAAGAATGGCTACAACCGCGGAGCAACTCCGGTCAAACAGAACAGTGGGGCTATCTTCAGCGCCAGGGAAGAACTCAGTCCGAAGTTGAACCGTCCGACCATCAAATCGCTTCGGCTCTTGCTTCAGTTCGCACAGCGTAGTCTTGACCGGCCCATCGGGCTTGACCTGTGCGAGCGCCACGCGGGGGGTCACCGCGAAGAGTGCGGCGGCGGCAGCCATAATACAGCGGTTCACCGGTAATACTGTCGCACTCGCGGGGCTGATAAGCGGGCAGTCAATTATGTTCATGGCTTGTGGGGCAGGATGACCTCCTGCGCGGCGATTGTTAATCGCCGCGCGGTCCGATTGGCAATCGGACCGCAGCTTACCAAGCTGCCCCACAGAGGACCACTTTTCGCGCGGCCACAGAGATTATCCTGATAGGAAGTGAAAACCTTCTTCCATCTCGACATGGATGCCTTCTTCGTGTCTGTGGAAGAACTGTTCGACCCCTCGCTGAAGGGCAAGCCGGTGGTGGTTGGGGGAAGGCCTAACGAGCGCGGGGTGGTTTCGGCGGCGTCTTATACGGCGCGGCGCTTCGGCGTGCATTCGGCGATGCCGCTGCGCACGGCGTTCAAGATGTGCCCGCAGGCCATTTTCGTCGACGGGCACCCGGAGCGTTATCGCGAGTATTCGCACAAGGTCCACGATGTGCTGTGCGGGTTCACGCCGCTGGTAGAGATGGCTTCCATCGACGAAGCTTATCTCGACATCACCGGCACCGAGCGGCTCTACGGGCCGCCGCTGCGGGCAGCGCACCTGTTGCACGAGCGCATCCACGCCGCCACCAAGCTGAATTGTTCGATCGGCATCGCGGCCTCCCGCCTAGTGGCGAAGATTTGCTCGGACCAGGCCAAGCCCAACGGCGTGCTGTGGGTGGTACCGGGACGCGAGGCCGCGTTTCTGGCGCCGCTCGACGTGCGGCGCATCCCCGGCGTCGGCAAAGTGAGCGAGAAGAATCTGCACGCGCTCGGGATTCGCAAAGTGGGCGACCTGGCGAAGCTCGACGAAGCCTTCCTCGAACAACACTTCGGAAAACTGGGCCTGGCGCTGGCCGGCAAAGCACAGGGCCTGGACGCGGGCGGCTGGTTCGATACCGAGATCGGCGCGGAAGAGGATCCCAAGTCGATCAGCCACGAGCACACTTTCTCCGAAGACACTGCGGACCTGGCGCAGATCGAAGCGACCCTGGCCAAGTTGAGCGAGATGGTGGGCCGCCGCCTGCGCGAGCATGGCTTGAGCGCGCGCACCATCCAGCTCAAGTTGCGCTATAAGGGTTTTTCGACCATCACCCGCGCCCACTCGGTCGCGCGCCCGACCGCGCTCGATACCGAATTGTTCGAGGAGATCCGCACGCTGTTCCACCGCAACTGGAAGAAGGGCGCGAAGGTGCGCCTGTTGGGCGTGCACGCTTCCGGATGGTCGGAAGAGCAGGCGCAACTGGACCTGTTGGACGACCGTCGCCACGAGCGCTGGCAGCGTGCGCTGGCCGCCGCCGACCACATGCGCGACCGCTTCGGCGAATCGGCCGTCTCCCTGGCCGCCAGCCTCCGCGGCAAATTCCGCGAGCGCACCCACGAAAACCCGGTGGGGTTACCGGGGAGGAAACGCTAGGCGCACGCGGGGCAGGCGCTTGCCAACCGTAGGGGCCGCGGGCCATGTCCGGCCCGCTCTCCACAAGCCACTCGGCCTCCGTGATCGATGCGAAACCGTGTTTACGGAAACGACCGGCTTGGCGACTGACTGGCAACAACGAGTCCAACTGTCGCGCCCAACACAGCGCAACACCTCTCAAGCCCGCAGCCGCTCGGCGGAAACAAGCACCAGCGCGATCCACAGCAGATCGGCCAGCAGCAGGTGAACCAGTTGCATTCCCACCGGAGCGAGCAGCAGCAGGTTGATGGCGCCTGCCGCGAGTTGGCCGCCCGTCAGCGCCAGCACGGCGTATGACAGGCGCCGTCCCACGCCGCCGGATGGGAAAGCCGAGATCGCCGATAGCGCATAGTAGAGCACCCAGGCGCCGGCGCCGGCCGCAATCAGCGGGTGCCACACCCGCAGGCGCACGAACAGATTCGCCGACGGGTCGAAATCGCACGTGAATCCCGCGGCGAGCGACGTCACCGGGAAGAGCGTGTCGCCGAGCGCCGCAATCGCGCCGCTCACTCCCAGCACCGCAAACACGGCCAGCGTCGCGGCGGCCATCCACGCCGCGCGTCCGCGCAGGCGGACAGCCGGGCGCCCGCCGCCCCACCACGCTGTCAGCGTGAGGCAAGCCAGCAGGGTGAGCGTGTTGATGAGGTGCGCCGATAGCGACCACGCGCGCGACGACGACGCATTGCGGGCAACGTGATGGAGCAACACCAGCGACGCGCCCAGCAGCGCTTCGGTCACCAGAAAAGTGGCCGATAGCGCCGCGCCGAGCCGCACGCGGTGCCGCTTCGGGTACGCACGAAAGGCCCACACCACCAACGCCGCGACCAGCATCAGGTCTAGCCCGCTGGTCACCCGGTGGGTGAACTCGATGACGGTTGCGCCAGCCGGAGTCTGCGGCACAACCGGCCCGTTGCACAGCGGCCAGTGATTGCCGCACCCCGCGCCGGAGCCGGTAGCCCGCACATAAGCGCCCCACAGAACCACCGCCAGGTTGTATGCCAGCACCGCCCAGGCAAAGATAGCGAACCGCCGCTCCCATGGCGCGGAAGCCCGCGGATTCGCCTCAGCAGCGGCATTCGCAACGTCAGCCATGAATGCAAAATCACATTATACGGAAAACCCGGCGCGCTTAAGCCCAATACTGCCCATCTATGTCGTGGCGCAGGTTGTCCAGCCTGCTGAGCCGAGATTCGTCTCGGTTTTTCTTGCGGCGACCACTACACGGCACTCCGCTCAGGCGGCGTCAAGGTCGACCCGCACGCGGCAGCCCAGCGCCGTCGAGATGTTGACCAACGCGTCGAGCGAGAAGCGCGAGACGCGGCCGCGAAGCAGATCGTTCATCCGCGGCTGCGTCACCCCGCAGTGGCTCGCCGCCTCGGCCTGCGTCCAGTTCTGCCGTTTCACAAAGGCCGCGATCTGCCGCATCAGTTCCGCCCGCGCCCGTAGGTTCGCCGCCTGGCCGGGCGTGTCCGCGATGGCATCCCAAACACTGGCGTAGCTTTCTGGTTTCCTCATTTCCCACCTCTCGGCAATTGCGCAAGGCGTTTCTTGGCGGTATCGATCTCCCGCTTCGGAGTGGCTTGCGTCTTCTTCTGGAAAGCGTGCAGCACGTAGACGGCATCCGCGCGCCGGGCCACGTAGATCACGCGGTAAGCGCCACTTTCGTCCGTTATGCGAATCTCCTCGACACCCTTGCCAACCGCAGCTAGGGGTTTGAAATCATCGGGCTGTTCGCCGCGCTGCACTGTGTCCAACTGGTAGCCCGCATCGTGTCGCGCACCCTCGGGGAAGTCTCGCAGGCATTTGAGCGAGTCGCCGAGGAAGCGCACTGGCCTCATGCTCTAATTATATCCAATTGGATATAGCACGCAAGCGGTGATTTCTGGGCCAAGGAGAGTGCGTAGACGCGTAGCCTGGCACGGGATTTCCCGGATTTCCCGTGTGGAAACACGCCTGAGGAAGTAGGAGTCGGCGGTATTCTCAGTAAGGAGTGTTTTATGGATACTGGAAAGCGGTGTAGGGGAGTGGTCAATAGCGGCGCTCTCATTTGTGCTGTCCATGGCGTGCGATTGGTAGACCGCAAGTCGGCGGAATTGAAGGTCGGAAGGATCGACCAGCCCGCAATCGGCCTCTTCTGCCCTGTCTCCGGGAAGGGGCCATTTTCGAATCAGACTGCTGCGGATGATGCCATTCGGGAGAGCGGCATCGAACTACCCGAAATAGACTGACTTATGGTCTGATCGCAACGCGCGTCTTCAGGTCATCAACCAGTCTCTGTGCGGAGTTTACCGTCTCTTTCTCTCTGTTCTTTTGCCTTCGCGCCAGCCTCCGATGATCCGTTTCGGCCCAAAGTTGGGTCTTCGTCTTCCCGTCATAGATCGTAAGCATGAGTTGGGGGTCGACGATTTGAGCACTGTGAACCTGCGTCGCGCCAGTGTACGCGTTGTGCGTGCTCCAGACTCGGGTGCCTTCTTGCTCGACCTTGTACGCAAGTTCTACGATCAGGTTCGCTTCCTCAGGCGAGCCGACGATTTCATACTTGCCCCAATCTTTCATCGCGGCATAGAAGGCGTCGAACGCAAGGTTGCTCCCGCCGCCGTTCGAGAGGAATACTGTCTTCGCGCTCGCGACGACCGATGGCAATGGAGCTATGGGGACTTCCTTCTTTTTGTCTTTTGCCAAGCTCGACGGTGCCAGCGTTAGGACGATTCCAAAGGCAAATAAGCACGTGAAGCTTTGTCTCATGGTACCTCCGCAATCAAAGCTGCCAGATGTCCTGGATAGTACCTCGCCGACGGGCCAACCGCAACGCAAGAATTCACACCGTCAATTCGGGCGGTACACCACCCCCTACGCCCAATCCTCCCACTTGATCCCGCCCATATCCCCAGTTCTGATGAACTGGCGGTGCATGGCGAAGGCGCGGCTCAGCGATTGCGGGGTGTGGCCCTCCTTGACGATCTCGATGTATTCGAGCAGTTGCGGGCGGAAGCGCGGGTGGGCGCATTTCTCGATGATGATGCGGGCCCGCGCGTGCGGGTCCTGGCCGCGCAGATCGGCCACGCCCTGCTCGGTGATGACCACCTGCACGGAATGCTCGCTGTGATCGACGTGGGTCACCAGGGGAACGATGGTCGAGATCTTGCCGCCCTTGGCCGTCGAGGCGCAACTGAAGATCGACAGGTACGCGTTGCGCGAGAAATCGCCCGAGCCGCCGATCCCGTTCATCATCTGCTTTCCCAGCACGTGGGTGGAATTGACGTTGCCGAATACGTCCACCTCAATCGCCGTGTTCATCGAAACGATGCCCAGGCCTCGCACCACGTCCGGGTGATTGGAAATCTCCTCAGCCAGGGAAATGAAAATGACATACGGATTATTTCTCCTGCGAACGATAAATGTGCAATAACTCGCGGCTTGCGGCGAACGGCGTCACCTGCCCCCGGCTGACCGCCTCTTCCAGGCGCGGCAGCCTCGCCGCCACGGCTGCGTGGCCGCGGAAAGAATCTTCGAGCGCAATTCCGACCAGCTCGCGCATCCATTCGAGCGCCTGCCCGCTGCGCCGCGCAGCCAGGTGGCCGGACGCTTCCATTTGCTGGCGGTGATCGAGCACCATGTCCCAGCTTTCCGCCACGCCCTCGCCGTGGAGGGCCGAACAGGTGAGCACGCGCGGCGACCAGCCATCGGCCGAGGCGGGGAACAGGTGCAAGGCGTTCGAATACTCCACGCGCGCGCGTTCGGCCTTGCGCTTGTTGTCGCCATCGGCTTTGTTGATCACCATGCCGTCGATCATTTCGATGATGCCGCGCTTGATGCCCTGCAATTCGTCGCCGGCGCCAGCCAGCATCAGCAGCAAAAAGAAATCCGTCATCGAGCGGACGGCGGTTTCCGACTGGCCCACTCCCACCGTTTCCACCAGCACGTTCTCGAAGCCGGCGGCTTCGCAGAGCAGAATGGTTTCGCGCGTGCGGCGCGCCACGCCGCCCAGGTGCCCGCGCGCGGGCGAAGGCCGGATGAAGGCCCGCTCCTCGACGCTGAGGCGCTCCATGCGGGTCTTGTCGCCGAGGATGCTGCCGCCCGAAATGGGGCTGGAGGGATCGACGCTCAGCACGGCCACGCGCTCGCCGCGCTGGCGGATTAGGTGCATGCCCAGCGCGTCGATGAAAGTGCTCTTGCCGACGCCGGGCACGCCGGTAATGCCGACGCGCCGCGATTTGCCGGTCGCGGGCAGAATCGCGTCGAGCATCCGCGCCGCCAGTTCGCCATCGGCCGGGAGATCGCTTTCCACTACCGTGATGGCGCGCGCCAAGGTGACGCGGTCGCCGCGCAGAATGCCCTCCGTGTAGCGTTCGAGCGGCAGCCTGCTGCGACGGTGATGGGTCGCGCTAGCCGGCATGGCTTTGACCGCAAGGTAGGACAGACCATCGGTTTTCGTGGTCTGTCATGCCGCGCCGAAACACGGGGCGTTGACAGACGACAAAAACCGATCGTCTGTCCCACCTCTGACTACGCCGCACGCGCCGTACCCATCAGCGCATGAAGAATCTTCTGCGCGCACACAGGAATCACCGTGCCGGGACCGAACACGCCGGCCACGCCCGCCAGGTACAGGTAATCGTAATCCTGCGGCGGAATCACGCCGCCGACGAAAACCAGAATGTCGTCGCGGCCGAACTTGCGCAGCTCGGCGATCACCGCCGGCACCAGCGTTTTGTGGCCGCCGGCCAGGCTCGATACGCCGAGCACGTGGACGTCGTTCTCCACCGCCATACGCGCCGCCTCGAGCGGCGTCTGGAACAGCGGCCCCACGTCCACGTCGAAGCCGAGATCGGCGAAGGCGGTGGCGATCACCTTGGCGCCGCGGTCGTGCCCGTCCTGGCCCATCTTGGCGACCAGGATGCGCGGCCGCCGCCCTTCGGCCTTGCCGAATTCGTCCGCCAGCTTGCGCGCTTTCTGAAATTCCGGATCGGCCTGGCTCTCCGAGGAATAAACGCCCGAGATGGTGCGGTTGACCGCCTGGTAGCGGCCGAACACTTTTTCGAGCGCCGAAGAAATCTCGCCCAATGTGGCGCGCACGCGTGCCGCTTGGACGGCGAGATCGAGCAGGTTGCCTTCGCCCGTCGCCGCGCTTGCGGCCAAAGCGGCCAGCGCCGCTTCCACCGCGCGGCCGTCGCGCTCCGCGCGCACTTGCGCGAGGCGCCGCAGTTGCGAATCGCGCACCGCGCCGTTGTCCACTTCGAGCGTGTCGATGTGCTCCTCGCGGCCGGTCTCGAATTGGTTCACACCCACGATGATCTCGCGGCCGGAATCGATGTAGGCCTGCCGGCGCGCGGCCGCCTCTTCAATCCGCATCTTGGGGATGCCGGTTTCGATCGCCTTGGCCATACCGCCCAGGGTTTCGACCTCTTGAATATGATGCCACGCCTTGTGCATCAGCTCATGGGTCAGGCTTTCCACGTAATAGCTGCCAGCCCAGGGATCCACCGCGCGCGTGATGCCGGTTTCTTGTTGCAGGTAGATTTGCGTGTTGCGCGCGATGCGCGCGGAAAAATCGGTTGGCAGCGCGATCGCTTCGTCGAGCGCATTCGTGTGCAGCGATTGGGTGTGCCCCAGCACCGCGGCCAGCGCTTCCACGGTGGTGCGGGCCACGTTGTTGAACGCGTCCTGCGCAGTGAGACTCCAGCCGGACGTCTGCGAATGCGTGCGCAGCGCCATCGATTTGGGGTTCTTCGGATGGAATCCGTGAATCAGCTTGGCCCACAGCACGCGCGCCGCGCGCAGCTTGGCGATCTCCATGAAGTGGTTCATGCCGATGCCCCAGAAGAAGCTCAGCCGCGGCGCGAACGCGTCGATATCCAAACCGGCGGCGATGCCCGTACGCACGTACTCCACGCCATCGGCCAGCGTGTAGCCGAGCTCGATGTCCGCCGTCGCACCAGCTTCCTGCATGTGGTAGCCGCTGATCGAAATGCAGTTGAACTTCGGCATGCGCTCCGCCGAATAGCGGAAGATGTCGCCGATGATCCGCATCGAAGGCGCCGGCGGATAGATGTACGTGTTGCGGACCATGAACTCCTTCAGAATGTCGTTCTGAATGGTTCCGGTCAGTTGTTCGGGTTTCACGCCCTGCTCTTCGGCAGCCACGATGTAGAACGCCATCACCGGCAGCACGGCGCCGTTCATGGTCATCGAAACCGACATCTGGCCGAGCGGAATCTGGTCGAAGAGAATCTTCATGTCTTCGACCGAATCGATCGCCACGCCCGCTTTGCCGACGTCGCCCACCACGCGCTCGTTGTCGGAATCGTAGCCGCGGTGGGTGGCCAGGTCGAACGCCACCGAAAGGCCCTTCTGCCCGGCGGCGAGATTGCGCCGGTAAAACGCGTTCGATTCTTCGGCGGTGGAGAAGCCCGCGTACTGGCGAATGGTCCACGGCTGCAGCGCGTACATGGTGGAGTACGGCCCGCGCAGAAACGGCGGCACGCCGGCGGCATATTCCAGGTGCTCCATGGCGTACAGGTCGCTGGCCGTGTACCATGGCTTTACTGCGATGCGCTCCGCGGTGGTCCATTCAACCCCGGGCGTGACAGATGCGGCCGGTCCGGGCTTCGGCTGGTAATCGATTTTCGAAAAGTCGGGTTTCATGGCTTAGTCCTCCATCCCCAGCCGTTTCTGCCACTCAGTGAGGGTTTGGACGGCGTCGCTTTGTATGTGAATGAAGCCCGCCACGCCGGCGGCCTTCAGCGACTCGGCCTGGTCTTTCGGATTGCCCGCTACGATCACCGGCACTTGAGCGGCCGGGCAGACTTCCCGCGCCAGCGCCAGGTATTCCGCGTCGGAGCTGCACAGCACGATCAGATCCGCGCCGGCGCCCGCAAACTCTTCCGCCTCGACTACGTCGAAGCCGGCGCAGCCAAAAAAGTTGAGGCTGAAGTTCGCGCGCGCCATGCGCATTTTGAGTTCGCCGCGTTGCAGCAGCAGCACCTGGGGAACGCGGCCGGTCTTGGCCGCGTGGCGTTCGGTGCGGCGGCGGATTTTTTCGAACACTTCCGCCAGGCGAAAGGCGGGAAACGCCCCGCCGCTTTCGGCCGGCGCGGTCGCCTCCGCCGTTCTTTCTTTCAGATCGGGATAATTGTTGACGCCCACCAGCGTGCGGTAGCGCGATGCCACCGCCTTCTCGAGCTTGGCGCGGCTTTCCGCCAAAGCGCGCGCGATGACGCCGGATTCCACCGCCTGGCTGTAACCGCCCGCGGCCTCCACCTGCTGGAAAAGCTTCCACGCTGCGCGGGCCAGCGAATCGGTCAGCGCTTCGACGTAATAAGAACCGCCTGCCGGATCGGCTACCGCGGCCACGTGCGCCTCATGGCGCAGAATGCGCCCTACATTCACGGCCAGGTGCTGGTCGAAGCCGAACGGCTCGACCGTCAACCGGTCGCAGCCGCCAACCGCCGCCGCCAGCGCCTCCGTGGTCACGCGCAGCAGGTTGGTGTAGGGGTCATAAACGCTCTTGTTGAGACGCGTAGTGCGGACAGAGATGCGCGCCAGCGCGCACTGCGGGTCCGCCGGGCCGAATGCAGCTACTGCCTGCGCCCAAACGAGGCGCGCCGCGCGCAGCTTGGCGATCTCCTGGAAATAAGTCGAGCCGACCGCGAAAACGAATTCGATCGAGCGCGCGGCTTGCTCCACCGTGCTGGTTGCGGTTAGCGCGGCCAGCCGCTCCACGCCCGCCGCAAGCGCGTAGCCCAGTTGCTGCACGGCATTGGCGCCGGCTTCGGCCAGATCGTCGGCGCGAATCACGTTGGCGCCGGAGGGAACTGAGCCGGCTGCCTCCCACGGCCGTCCGCTGCCGCGCGCAAACGGAAATTGACCCGGCGCGGTTTGGGTCTGCGCTTCCAGCCCGGCCAGGTTTTCCGCGCGGTAATAAGGCCGCACCGCGATTCCTTCATCGGTCCGCCACACCAGCTTCTTTTCGTAGTCGGCGCCCCTCAGGTCCTTGGCGATGGCCGCTTCCCAGACGGCGGTCGGAACCGGCGGGAAATCCGCGCCCAGGTTCAGAATCTCGGCGCCAGGCAGATCCTCAGGCATGGCCGCCCTCCTCGACCACCTCGATCAGGTAGCCGAATGCCGCGGTTTCGGTGGTCTTGGGATGAATGAAGAACACCGTGGTGCCGCGCGAGCCTTTGCGCGGCGCTTTGTCGATGATCTTAAATCCCTTTTCGCGCAGATAGTCGAACGCCTGCTGAATGCCCGATACTCGCAGCGCAATGTGCGCGAGGCCGCCGCGGCCTCCATTCTTTTCGATCTGCTTCGAGACCGGAGACTCCGGCGTCAGCGGCTCCAGCAGTTGCACCAGGTTGGGACCGTCGCCCACCTGCAGCAGGACCTCGCGAACCTGGTCGGAGCCGAGCACGTCCTCGCGGTGCACTTCACGGAAGCCGAGTGCCTGGTACGCAGCGACGTGCGCTTCCAACTGGCCAGACGGGACCGAAACGGCTACATGGTCGAAAAACAGAAAACCGGGTGTTTGTTCCAATTCGGGATGCATTATTCGAACTCCACGACCACCTGTCCGGCCTGCACGCTTTCGCCGGCGTTGACCTTGACGGCGGCCAGCTTGCCGGATACCGGAGCGGTGATATTCGTTTCCATCTTCATGGCCTCGAGCACCAGCAGAACGTCGCCCACCTGGATGCTCTGGCCCGCGTGCGCCATCACCCGCACTACGTTGCCGGAAACCGGGCTGCGGCACACTTTTTCTTCGTTGACCGCGCCCGGCGTCGCGGGCGGCGCCGCCATCGGTGCAGCCGGAACGCGGACCGGCGCCGATTCCATCACGTACCCGCGCGGCGCCTGGCTGGGAGCTTCCGGCTCCGCGGCTTCCACTTCCACTTCGTAAGTCTTCTGATCGATCTTAATGGTTAGCTTCACGGGCAAGTCCTGATCAAAAAAGTCTGTGCGAGGCCTGGATCGACACGCGTCCCTGTTGGGCCCAGACCGGCGAGCTGATGAGGCGGATCTGCCGCACGTGTACACGCACTCCGAAATAGGCTGCCAGCGCGGCGGAAATGGCCAGCAACTCCTCCTCGCCGATCTCCGGCGCGGCCGGCGCCTCTGCCACCGCCGGCGTTTTTTCTTCTTTGGTAACTTCCGCGGGAGCCGCGGCGACAGCCGGCGCGGCAGGCGTTTCGAGGCGCGCCACACGCTCCGTCAGCGTGGCCAGTTGCGCGCGAATATCGCGGATCAGCGTCTCCAGTTCGGTCGCTTGTGTCTCGGTGGTCATTTTCGCCCCCTGCCCTACAGCGGCATCAAGCCGTGCTTCTTGGGCGGGCGCAGTTCCCGCTTGGTGCCCAGGTATTCGAGGGCGCGCGCCACGTGGCGGCGGGTCAGTGCCGGCTCGATCACCGCATCCACCAGGCGGCGCCCGGCGGCTACATAGGGATTGGAAAACGCCTCGCGGTAGCGCGCAATCAGCTCCTTGCGCCGCGCGGCCTTGTCCTCGGCCTCCTGAATTTCCTTGCGGAACACGATCTCCGCCGCACCCTCCGCGCCCATCACGGCCACTTCCGCTGTGGGCCAGGCGAACACGCGGTCCGCGCCCAGATCCTTGCCGCACATCGCCAGATAAGCGCCCCCATAACACTTGCGCAGAATCACCGTGATTTTGGGAACGGTGGCCGCCGAATACGCGAACAGCATCTTGGCGCCGTGGCGGATGATGCCGCCGTGCTCCTGCCGCACGCCCGGCAGGAAACCCGGCACGTCGACGAAAGTGAGCAGCGAGATATTGAACGCGTTGCAGAAGCGGATAAACCGCGAGGCCTTGCTCGAAGCGTCGATATCCAGCGCGCCCGCCATCACCGCCGGCTGGTTGGCGATCACTCCCACCGTGCGCCCGTTCACCCGCGCGAACCCGATCACGATGTTCTGCGCGAAGCCGGACTGCACCTCCAGAAAATCGCCGAAGTCCACCACCGCCAGGATTATGCTGCGGACGTCGTACCCTTTCTTGCCATCCACCGGCACCATGTCCTCGAGCGCCGGGTTGGGATCCACGTTGCGGTCGCCTTCCACCTGCGGCGGATCCTCCATGTTATTGGAGGGCAGGAAGCTGAGCAGCTTCTGGCAGAGCGCCACCGCGTGCGCGTCGTTTTCCGCGATGAAGTGAATCACGCCCGAATTCACCATGTGCGCCTCCGGGCCGCCCAGTTGCTCTGCGGTGACGCTCTCGCCGGTTACCTGCTTGATCACCGAAGGTCCGGTGATGAACATCTGCGCCTGGCGGGTCTGAATGATGAAATCGGTCAGCGCCGGGCTGTACGCCGCGCCGCCAGCGCACGGTCCGCAGATCAGTGAAATCTGCGGCACGGCGCCGGAAAGCATCACGTTCGAGTAGAATACCTTGCCGTAGCCGGACAGGGAGTCGATGCCCTCCTGCACGCGCGCGCCACCGGAATCGTTGATGAATACGAACGGCGAGCCGGTCTTCAGCGCCTGCTGCATGATTTCGGCGACCTTGATGGAGTGCACCTCGCCGGCCGAGCCCCCGGCCACGGTGAAATCCTGGCTGGCCAGGTGGATCAGCCGTCCGCCCACCGACGCCGCTCCGGTCACCACGCCGTCGGCCGGCATGCTCTTGCCCTCCATGCCGAACATGGTGGCGCGGTGCTCGGCGAACAGGCCGTTCTCTTCGAAGCTCGACGGATCGACCAGCGCGTCGATGCGCTCACGCGCGGTCAACTTCCCCGACTGGCGGTGCTTTTCCAGCTTATCCGCCCCGCCGCCGAGCATTACCGCTTCGCGCCGCCGTTTCAACTCTTCGATTTTCTCTTGCATTGCCGTGGTGGTCATATTTCGAGCTCTCGCGTTCTTGGCTTCATCGGTTTCCGGCTTCGGCGCGTCTTTACGCCGGCGATACCGTCACCTTGTGGGTGTGGCCGTTCAACTTCACGTCGTAGGTAATCGTGGTGTTTACCGGGCCCTTCCCGTTTTCCGCCGCCGCAGCCGGAGTTGGAACTGGCGCCGGCGCCGCGGCCGGATCCTTGCCCAGATTCTTGGGGCCTTTCGCCCGCGTGGTGAAGAACTTTGGCGCTACGCCCGGAAACATCGCGTAGGTAAGCACGTCTTCGTCCGACCCGTTGCAACCTTCGAGCGCCAACGCCGCCGAGCGCAGTTCCTGCCATTCCGGCTTCAGCAGATCCGCCGGACGCGTGCCGATGGGTTCCTTATTGGTTTGTTTGGCGGCCAGCTCCATCACGTGCCGGTTGCGCCGGCCAATCGTCTCGCCGTAGTAGCCCAGCATCAGGTCGGCAAACTCGCCGGTCAGCACTTTGTAGCGGCCCATCATCACGTTGAACACCGCTTGGGTGCCGACGATCTGGCTGGAGGGCGTCACCAGTGGCGGGAAACCCGCGTCCTCGCGCACGCGGGGAACTTCCTCCAGCACTTCTTTCATGCGGTCGCCCGCCTTCTGCTGCTTGAGCTGGCTTTCCAGGTTGGAAATCATGCCGCCGGGAATCTGGCTGTCGAAGATCTCCGTGTCCACGCCGGTGATGTTGGAAAGGAATTCCTTG
>Ga0181521_10000069_pt1 | contig 114026 bp, 98 predicted proteins | sample PEATcosm2014_Bin_32_FD_119764 | JGI IMG/M metagenome (GOLD analysis project Ga0181521, IMG submission 119764) | Peatland microbial communities from MTU Mesocosm Facility, Houghton, MI, USA - PEATcosm2014_Bin02_60_metaG | ecosystem: Environmental > Terrestrial > Soil > Wetlands > Peat | place... | reverse complement strand
GCGACCCCCGAATCTCATGTTCCCCAATACGGGCGAGAGTTGACACCATACTCCTGGTTTGCCCAGGCAGGTTGTCGTGGCGTCACAGGGCTCGTCCCTCAGCCACTCTGCATGAAATCCAGGCTTGCCTTGGGGGGCAAACTGGAATGATTCAGTTGTACCACAGAGTCACTTAAAGTACAAGCAAATTTGCAGCCAACGGCTCCGGGCGGGGTTTCAAAGGTCATTTGCGAGAATTTATCGGAAGGGGCTTAGGTAGAAAAAACCGTCAGAGCGTATCCTTTCTGAGGATTGATAGCAGCACTTTGTTGAGGTTGTTTTTTCTCTGGCTGAAGCGAAATTCTGATTCTTTCAAATGCAGGAAAATAGGCGCCCGGCGACCCATCCATTTTGCGCCCCCGCCCCGGTGTGGTCTCCTATCAGTACGCCCATGCTCAAGCGACGACAGCAGTTCTCCAATTGCTGTCAACCGAAACCACAACTGCCGAGTGGCTTTTTCCTTAAGATAAAGCCACCTTGCACGGCCTTGGAAAGGGCACATGAATTGGAGAACTGCTCTCGAAACCTATTTTGAATTCACGCGCCTGGGGACCAACTGGCGCACCGAGATTCTGGCCGGCGTCACCACCTTCCTGACCATGGCCTACATCGTGCTGGTCAACCCGGCCATCCTGGCCGCAGCCGGGATGCCGCTCGCCGCCGTCACCGCGGCCACCTGCCTCTCGGCCGGTTTTGCTTCGATCATGATGGGCGTGGTGGCGCGCTATCCCATCGCGCTCGCCCCCGGCATGGGTCTCAACGCCTACTTCGCTTACGCCGTCTGCATCAAGCTCCATGTGCCCTGGCAGACCGCTCTGGGCGCGGTCTTTCTCTCCGGCGTCCTCTTTCTCGCGCTCACCGCCGCCGGCGTCCGCCAGATGATTCTGCGCGCCATTCCCCACGAGCTCTACGCCGCCGTGGCCAGCGGCATCGGCCTCTTCATCGCCCTCATCGGCTTTCAAAAAGCCGGCCTCGTAATAGCTGACGCCAACACCCTGCTCAATCTCGGTAGCATCCGCAACCCCACCGCCGTGCTGGCCCTCGTTGGCCTGCTCCTGATGGTGGCTCTGGAAGTCAGAAAGGTCCGCGGCGCGATCCTCATCGGCGTGCTCTCCATCACCGCCCTCGCCTGGGCCATGGGCTTTGCGCACTGGACGCCCGCCTCCGGAGGCTTTTCCAGCCTGGCCGCCACCGCCTTCCAGCTCGACATTCGCGGCGCCCTCAACAAGGGCCTGCTGGAGATCGTCTTCGTCTTCTTCTTTGTGGACCTTTTCGACAACCTCGGCACGTTGGTCGCCGTCACCAAGCGCGCCGGGCTGATCGAGGCCGACCACTCCATTCCCCGCCTCAATCGCATCCTCTTTACCGACGCCACGGCCACTGTCTTCGGTTCGCTGACCGGAACCTCGACCGTAACCAGCTACATCGAATCCACCGCAGGCGTGGCTGCCGGAGGCCGTTCGGGCGTCACCGCCATCGTCACCGGCCTGCTCTTTCTCGCCGCCATCGGCGCGGCGCCGTTTGTGTCCATCGTGCCCCCGGCCGCCACGGCTCCGGCGCTCATCCTGGTGGGCTCGATGATGCTCTCCACCATCAGCGAGATTCGCTGGCGCGAGCCGCTGATTGCGGTCCCCGCCTTTCTAACTTTGGTGCTCATCCCGTTCACATTTTCCATCGCCAACGGCCTCGGCTTCGGCATCATCAGTTGGGCCGCGCTGCATCTGGCTGCCGGCAAAATCCGCAAGCAGGATTGGCTGCTCTACCTGCTGGCCGCGCTCTTTCTGGTTCGCTTTATCTACATGGGAGCAAGCTAAGCCTGTTATCATCGGCCTGCAAGTCAGAAAGGAGCAGCCATGCGCTGGTATCACTACCTTGCGTACTTCTTCGGAGGCGCATTTCTCGCCAACAGCCTGCCTCATCTCGGCAATGGGATCTCGGGCCATGCCTTTCAGAGCCCCTTCGCATCGCCGCCGGGCGTAGGCCTGTCCTCCTCGACGGTCAATGTTCTATGGGGACTCCTCAACCTCGCCGTCGCTTACCTGCTCGTCTGTCGCGTGGGCAGCTTCAATCTGCGCAAGACCCAGTATGTGCTTATCCTCGGCGCGGGCATCTTGCTCATGTCGCTGATGCTTGCCCATGTATTCGGACGCTTCCACGGCGGGCTGTGAGCCGCATTTTTCTCGCGGCCGGCCCTGACCCGCCGTCAAGGTCGCGTTATACTCGTTGCCAGTACAATCCACGGACTCGCCCATGTATTTTTTGCAGAAGTTTCTTGACAATGCAACCGCGCTCACCATTCTTCTGGCCTTTGTCGGCTATCTGGCCACCGCCTGGAGCGCCCGGATGCTGGCCCGCCGCAAGGACAAGCTGGAGCTGGTCAATCGCCGCCTCAACGAGTTCTACGGCCCGCTCTACGTCGCCTCGCAGGCGGGCAATATCGCCTACCGCTCGCTGCTAAAAAAGCAGGGCAAGACGCAGAGCTTTCCCATCCTCGACGGCGAGATGAAGGAGTGGATGCTGTGGATGACCACCATCTTCATGCCCCTCAACGATGTCCGCGAAAAGATCATCATCGAGAAGGCATATCTCATCGTCGAGGAGCAGATGCCGCATTGCCTGCTGGACTTTGTCACCCACGTGGTGGGTTACAAGGCGGTGCTGGCCAAGTGGGCCGATGGCGACTACTCCGAGCGCCGCTCCACCATCGGCTGGCCGCCGGAGTTCGACATCTATGTCGAGCACTCCTACGCCGCTCTCAAAGCCCGGCAGACACACCTGCTCCATGGCTCCCTCTGGAGGCTCTACCAGCGGCTGGTTCATGGCAAGCAGCAGTAGCACACACAACGAAAGCCGGGGCTTCGCTCAGCAGGGCGTCGGCAGCGCCAGGCGCTTCCACAAATTCAGCGTCGGGGCGGCCTGGTTGACGGTGTAGAAGTGCAGGCCGGGCGCGCCGTTGCGCAGCAGGGTTTCGCACAGGCGGGTAACTACCTCCAGGCCGAAGTCGAGCAGCGCGGGCTTGTCGTCCTGCAACTCTTCCAGGCGCAGGCGCACCCAGCGCGGCAGGTCCGCGCCGCAGCCGGTGCAGAAGCGCAGCGTGTTGGCGAAGCCAGTGATGGGCATGATGCCCGGCGTCAGCGGGATCGTGATGCCCGCCCTGGCGCAGCGTTCCATGAAGTCAAAGTAGGCATCGGCGTTATAGAAGAGCTGGGTCAATGCCCCGTCCGCGCCAGCCTCCACCTTGCGGCGGAAGTTCTCGAAGTCCGCGCCGGGGCTGGGCGCCTGTGGATGCATCTCCGGGTAGGCGGCCACTTCGATCTTAAAGGCCTCCCCGTGCGTCTCGCGGATGAAGCTGACCAGTTCGTTGGCGTAGTGGAACTCGCCTGGCGCGGAGGAGCTCATGGCCGTAGCCGGCAGGTCGCCGCGCAGGGCGACGATGCGCTTCACGCCCGCTTCCCGGTAGCGCTCCAGCAGGTTGGCGATGTGGATGCGCGTCGAACCTACGCAGGTCAGGTGCGGCGCAGCCTCCATGCCGGGGTGCTTGAGCACCTCCGCAAGCGTCTCGAAGGTGCCGTCATGGTTGGAGCCGCCCGCTCCGTAGGTGATGGAGAAATACTCCGGCCGCACCGCCGCAAGCTGGCTAATGACGACCGGCAGCTTGGCCACGCCTTCCGGCGTGCGCGGCGGAAACAACTCGAAAGAAAAGCTCAGCGGCAAAGCCATGCGCGGAACCTTCAAAGAAATACCTGAAATAAAACGGGTTTCCCAAGCATCGATTCCAGACCTGGGAAACCGCGATCCTCATGGCGCGTAAGCGCCGTCTGCCCCACCGCAGGTGGTCAGTACCTGTAACTCTCCGCCTTGTACGGCCCTTCCACCGGCACGCCCAGATAGTCGGCCTGTTTCGCGGTCAGCGTGGTCAGCTTCACGCCGATCTTCTCCAGATGCAGCCGCGCCACCTCTTCGTCCAGCTTCTTGGGCAGCACATAGACGCCGACCTGATACGTATCTTTGTTGGCCCACAGGTCGAGTTGCGCCAGCGTCTGGTTGGCGAAGCTGTTGCTCATCACAAAGCTCGGATGCCCCGTTGCGCAGCCCAGATTCACCAGCCGCCCCTCGGCCAGCACAAAGATGCTGTGCCCGTCGGGGAAGGTGTACTTGTCCACCTGCGGCTTGATGTTTAGCTTGGCCACGCCCGGCGCGGCGTTCAGCCGGTCCATCTGAATCTCGTTGTCGAAGTGGCCGATGTTGCAGACAATCGCCTGGTCCTTCATCCGCTTCATGTGCTCCAGGGTGATGATGTCCACGTTTCCGGTGCAGGTCACATAGATGTCGCCGCGCCCCAGCGTGTCCTCCACCGTCGTAACCTCGAAGCCCTCCATCGCCGCCTGCAGCGCGTTGATGGGGTCGATCTCCGTGATGACGACGCGCGCGCCCATGCCGCGCAGCGAGTGGCTCGAGCCCTTGCCCACGTCGCCGTAGCCGCAAATGACCGCGACCTTGCCTGCCACCATCACGTCGGTCGCGCGCTTGATCCCGTCGGCCAGCGACTCGCGGCAGCCGTAGAGGTTGTCGAACTTACTCTTAGTCACGGAATCGTTCACGTTGATCGCTGGCACCAGAAGCTTCCCCTGCTCCATCATCTTGTAGAGCCGGTGTACACCCGTCGTGGTCTCCTCGGAAACCCCGCGCCACTCCGCCGCCACCTTGTGCCAGTGCTTCGGATCTTCGTCATACACCTTCTTCAGCAAATCCTTGATGACCTGCTCTTCGTGATTTGATGCGGGGCCATGCACCCACTTGTCGCCCTCTTCCAACTCATAGCCTTTGTGAATCAGCAGCGTCGCGTCGCCGCCGTCATCCACCACCAGTTGCGGCCCCTTACTTTCGTTTCCGGGGCCGCCCTTGTGGCTCAGCGCCTGAAACGTGCACCACCAATACTCCTCCAGCGACTCGCCCTTCCACGCAAAAACGGGAACCCCGCTCGCCGCAATCGCCGCCGCGGCATGGTCCTGTGTCGAGAAGATATTGCAACTCGCCCAGCGCACCTCCGCGCCCAGGCTCACCAGCGTCTCAATCAGCACCGCCGTCTGAATGGTCATGTGCAGTGAGCCGGTGATGCGCACGCCCGCCAGCGGCTTGGCAGCCGCGTGCTTGTTGCGAATGGCCATCAGCCCCGGCATCTCCTGCTCGGCAATGGTGATCTCCTTGCGGCCCCAATCGGCCAGCTTGAGGTCGGCGACCTTGTAATCCGTTGCGGTGGTTTCCAGCGTTGCTGTTGCCATAAGTTGTGAATGCTCCTATACCCTTTAGATTATCATTCGCGGGATTCGCCACTCCACAACTGAGCGCCCCATCCCCACCGCGTCTTTCACGGTCCCAATTGCGCCAAGTGTAAGATTTAACCTTTATAGTTTCGAGCCTTCGGCTTCCAGAAGCAGCCGCTTGCGCTCGATTCCCCAGCGGTAGCCGGTCAGCGAGCCGCTCACGCCCACGACGCGATGGCAGGGGACAACAATCGCCACGCGATTCGTCGCGCAGGCGCGGGCCACGGCGCGCGTCGCATTAGGATCGCCCAACTCGCGCGCCAACTGGCTGTAGCTGCGCGTCTCGCCGCGTGGAATCCGGCGTAGCGCCTGCCAGACCTTCAACTGAAACGCCGTCCCGCGCAGGTCCAACGGCGCCTGCGGTGGGACCAACTTTTCGGTTGAGCCTGTCTGTCCGCCAACTACGCGCAGCGCCGCATCCACCATGGCCGCCAGCGACGCATCGCGCCGGAGCATTGCAGCAGGAAACTCCTCGCGCAAACTGGCTTCTGCTTCTGCTTTTTTCCCTGCCAGCGCCAGCCAGCACAATCCGCGTTTTGTTGCGCCCACAACGATCCAGCCAAAAGGAGAACGTGCGCAGCACCAGCCGATCTGCTCGCCGTGGCCACCTGCGGCAAAGCGTGCGGGCGTCATGCCCAGTTGCGCACCGTCATAGCCACGGCTCGACGAACCGAATCCGGCGTTGTAGATGGCGTTGGTCACAGTCTCTCCTTGCTTGAGCGCCCCGCGCAGGCTGGCGGCGCGTAGCGCCCGCTGATATTGCAGCGGGCTGACGCCGAGCGCCTGCTTGAAGAGCCGTTGCACGGTGAAAGGACTGAGGTTCACGAGCCGGCCCAGTTCGGCCAGCGAGACGGGCCGGTCGTGATGGGCTTCGATGTGCGCACGGATCTTGTCGATCGGCCCGCCAGATTCCGCGAATTGCGTTTTGCCGCTCATGGAAACCATGATCTCCGATAAGCCTTCTGGCAGGCTACCCGATTCTTGCGCGCGTATAAATTAAAGCCCCAGATCTCAGGATCGAGACCTGGGGCTTACCTGGGTCAAAGTTGCAAAACCGGCGCGTCAGAGCGCATTCGCCTTAGAAGAGAAGGTAACACCACTGTAGGGTACATACAACGTGTTGGCGCCAACGCTGCCGCCCTGGTTCCCTGAGTCGTGCGTGAAATCCGCCTGGCCAAGGACAGTGGTTGCGTTCATGCCGTTGCTGAAGGGGGGATTGAAGATCATCACCCGGTTGTAACTCTCATCGACCACATAGATACTTCCGCTGCTGTCAAACGAGATACCGTGCGGATAACCGATGCCGTATTGGGTGAGGTTTCCACCACTCGAGGTAAATGCCGATGCCCCCGAGGGCTGGCCCAATTCCAGAGTTGCGGCCATGCCGTTGCTGAAGGGTGGCTTGAATTCCAGCACGCGGCTGTTGTCGCCGTCGGAGACCCACAGATTTCCGTACGCATCAAAGCCCGGTTGGAGCGTGTGATACAGTGTAGAGGCGGAAATGCCTCCGTTGTTGGCTGCATTCGAGGTAAATGCCGTCGCCCCAGCCGGCTGCCCCAGCTCCAGGCTCGCGGCCATGCCGTTGCTGAAGGGTGGCTTGAATTCCAGCACGCGATTGTTATCGGTGTCTGAAACCCACAGATTGCTGCTGGAGTCAAAGGTAATTCCCCGCGCTACGCAAATCGTGCTCGCCGTGGGAGCGGCAAGCCTCTGGTTGCAGCCCTCGCTGGTCAGGTTGGCCTGCCCGATCACCAGCGTAGCGGACATCCCGTTGCTGAAGGGCGGCACAAACTCCACAATGCGCGAGCCGTCGTCCGCGACCCACAAATCTCCATCTCCGTCGACTGCGATTGCCAATACGGTCCCGAACTTACTCGCGCTGGTCCCGCAGCCAGTCGTGGTGAAATTTGCCTGCCCGAAGACCACGCTGGCGTTCATGTTGTTGGTGAAGGGCGGCGTGAACATCAAGACGCGGCATGTATTCCAGTCGACAACATAGAGATTGCCGGAGGAATCCACGGCAATGGCGTGTGGCTCTATACTGCTGGCGGAAAGGGACGATCCAGCGTTGTGCGTGAAGTCCGCCTGGCCCAGCACCATGCTGGCGCTCTCATCCGTGCTGAAGGGAGCATCGTAGATGAGAACGCGGTTATTGTGGTCGTCCGCCACCGCATAGCGCTGGATCGTGGGCCAGGTGGGCGCTGGCGTAGATGGCCAACCACTGGAAGGCCCGAATAAATTACATGCGGTCAGGCACATGATCAAAGCAGAGGAGAAAAGGCATAGAACGACTAGACGAATGGGGTTGCGCATAGAAGCTCCTTTTTGATTCCAAATTGTTGAGAATTTGGATCGCGGTCATCATACCAATACTCATTAAATTCGCGCAATATTTATTTTCATCTGATATGTTTTCGAGACGGAGATGATGGCTTTGTCCGGAAAGATTACCGGACGATCCCTGATATCTAGAACGATATCAATCATTTACAGGCGTCTGACGTTCTCTTGAGCAAGGTGCTTACAGGCCTGCATAGGTAAAGCGCGGAAAGTCGAATGTAGAGATTGGCCTCATCATCTGCATGAGCCTGGGCACGGTGAAAAGGCATTTGGAGCATATCTTCCAGGAGCTGGGAGTGGAGAGCCGCACCGCGGCGGCATCGAGAGCGCTGATGGAACCGGTGGGCTAACTCCCTGCGCGCTCCTTCAGCACCGTCTCGGCTCGCAGCAAATCGGCCTCGGTATCCACTCCGATGGTGTCGCCCGGAGCCTCGGCCACGTAAAGGGCGATGCCATTTTCCAGCAGCCGCAGTTGCTCCAGCCGCTCGGCCAGCTCCAGCGGCGAGGGCGGCAGTGCGGCAAACCGCTCCAACGCGGCCTTGCGATAGGCATAAATTCCCAGGTGCTTGCGGTAGCCGGTGAAGCCCGCGCCGTCGCGGTCGAAGGGAATCGTCGCCCGCGAAAAGTAGAGCGCCCGCCCGTCGAGTGCCGTAACTACCTTGACGGCGTTGGGGTTGGCGATCTCCTCGGGCGGGCAGGGAACGGCCAGCGTAGCCGCCTCGACCTCCGGCCGCGCAAACAGGGCCAGCAGCGGAGGGAAAAAGGCTGCGGTCAGCGTTGGCTCATCGCCCTGGATGTTGACATAAATGTCGGCATCGATCTGGCGGGCCACTTCCCTCACCCGGTCCGAGCCGCTGGGACAGGCCGCAGAGGTCATTGCCACGGGAATGCCGCGCTCCCGGCAGACGGCGGCCACCTCCTCCGAATCGGTGGCCACCACCACGGGGTCCATCAGCCCGCTGGCGGAGGCCGCTCGCCACACCCACTCGACCATGGGCCGGCCGGCGAGGCTGCGCAGCACCTTGCGGCTGAGCCGCGTGGAACTGAGCCGGGCCGGAATCACCCCGGCAATACGAAACACACTCATGCAGCCGAGTTTACACGAGCGGAGCGACAGAGTTCATCCGCTACGCCTAGCCGGCAGCCAACCAGCAGCCAGCCGCGCAACAGTTGGGTTGATTTCTCATCCAGCCGCCCGTATCATCGAAAGAGGGAGTTGTGCGCGGATTCCTTATCCGCCCATTCCCCGACAGGGCCTCCGCGGCCCGCGCCTTTTGTGCCTCTTCCGGCGGGGTAGCTCAGATGGTTAGAGCGACGGGTTCATAACCCGTAGGTCGGCAGTTCGATCCTGCCTCCCGCCACCAACTCAAATTCATGCAAGCGGCGACCCTACACCTACTGTGGATTGCTGCGCCTGAGACTCCCTTGGTCTGGAAATTGCTTTGGCGCGTCGATGCGAACCAGCAGAACGTCGTGGCTGGTCAGTTCAAGGGGCTGGCCGTCGCGGAGCGTGATGGGCTCACCGGTCCACAAATCCTTGCCGGTCTGCGTCCCGTGCAAGCCGAGTTTAGCCAGGCTCAGGTGGAAAGGGTGAGTGGAGTAGCGGTTGTCGCCGGCGTTGATGACGGCGATAGCCACCGCACCGCCGGCCAGAGATCGTTTCCACACATCCACTTCGCCTTCGCTGTAAACGCGAGTTCCCTGCTTGCCCAACTTGTCTTGATCGATGGCGATGACATCGCGATTGGTGAGGATCGCCTTGATCTCCGGCTTCATGTTGGGCAGATCGTTGCCGGCCAGAAGAGGCGCGGCGAGCATGGCCCACAGAGAAAAGTGCGAGCGGTTCTCCGCGAGCGTGAGCTTGCCGTTGCCAACCTCAAGCATGTCGGGATCGTTCCAGTGGCCGGGGCCGGCGTAACTCTCCAGACCGGCCTGCTGGCTGGCGATGGCGTAGATGCGGTCCCAATCAGGCGTGATGTCGCCCGTCGTCCGCCACAGGTTTCCGCCAACCGATGGAGCCCACTCCCACACCGCGTCCCATCCATATTGGCAGAACGAAAAGACGATGGGCCGTCCGGTCGCCTTGAGTGCTTTGTCCATTTTGGCGTATGCGGCCGCCATCAGCCGCATCTGCGCGGCCTTGTCGTTGGGAGCTTGCTTCTCCATCACGCTGGGGATGAAGCTGCACAGGTCGTACTTGAGATAATCGATGCCCCACTGGGCGTAGAGCTGGGCGTCCTGGGCTTCGTGATCCAGCGAGCCTTCGTACCGGGCGCAGGTTTGAGGGCCGGGGCCGGAGTAGATGCCGATTTTGAGGCCCTTGGAGTGGACGTAGTCGGCCAGTGCCTTCATGTCGGGAAACTTTGCGTTGGCGTGCAGTACTCCGTGCGCGTCGCGCTGGCCCTCCCACGTGTCGTCGATGTTGACGTAGACGTATCCGGCGTCCCTCATGCCGGTGGCGACAAGCTGGTCGGCGGCGTCTCGAATGTCCTTGTCAGTAACTTTCTCGAAGAAGAAATTCCAACTGTTCCAGCCCATGGGCGGCGTCTGCGCCACCACCTGCTGTGGGACTTGTGGCGCCTTCGCCGAGGATGATGTCTGCGATGCGGCGGTGAGAGAAGTCAGAGCAAGAACAAAGGAAGAGAGCAAAGCAACGATGCGCATGGTGGCCTTCCTGGAAACGATTTCAGGACAAATTGTATGCCGCAAATACGGGAATCAGCAAACACCTGCTTGCAGCAGGGATGTGCACAAAAGCCAAGGCCCTCTGGCAAAAACCGAAGGGCTCTGGGACTGGCAAGAAATCTCGCCTACGCCTTGACCGCGCGCGTGGGCTTGTAGCCCGACAGGCCGTAGTATGCAATGAAAATGTAGCCGATGATCGGGATGACAAACGCATACTGAATCCCCATCCTGTCTGCCAGTCCGCCTGTGACGTACTCCAAGTGGTGAACAGCGGCAAAATGCTTGCCGATCGCGTCAGCCAGCGCGCCAAACAGAAAAGGAATCACCGCTCCACCCACATTTCCGATGGTGATCACGCCCGATCCTTTGCTGGTCATCGGTCCCAGTTCAGCGATGCCCAGGGCAAAGATGGTCGGATACATGATGGAGTTGGCCAGACCGCAAAGCACCAGGCTCCAAATGGCGACCTGTCCCGTGGTGAACATGGAGACCAGCAGCAGCGCCACGCCGAAGATACCCAGAACGACGAGCATCTTTTCCGCTTTGATCACGTTCATGAGTGCGCTTCCTACAAAGCGGCCCGCCATAATGAGCAGGTAGTAAACCGTAACCAGGATTCCAGCCGTTTCGACACTGCTGATTCCCTGCTGCTTGCAATACTGGATGCAAATCGCGGCAAGGGCGATTTCAACGCCGACATAGAAGAAGATTCCCACCATGCCCAGAACGGTATGCTTGTAGCACCAGATGCTACGACCCGTGGACGCGGCGCTATCGGCGCCTGGGCGGTACGACTCGCTCCGGGTGATCGCCGGCAGATTCATGAACATCACCGCAAAGCCGAGCAGCAGCAGCGCGGCAGCAATGTATGCGTAAGGCATTTGCAGCATATGCGCCTGGCTGGCCGCATCGGAGACCTTGCTGGTGTCGGCGAGGATGAAGCGGGCGGCAAACCATCCGGCAATGGCGGAAGCGCCGGAGTTGAAGGCCTGCGCCAGGTTCAGGCGCGCTGACGCGCTCGACTCCGGCCCCAGAATCGCGACATAGGGATTGGCTGAGGTCTGAAGCCCGCAAACGCCGCTCGCCAGCACAAAGATCGCTGTCAGCGTCAAGGGGAAGCTAACCTGATTCGCCGCCGGAACGAACAACAGCGCGCCTGCCACCATGATGAACAGCGAGATCACCATGGTGCGCTTGTAGCCAACCTTCTCAATCAGCTTGCCGCTGGGAACCGAGAAGACCAGGTAAGCAAAAAACCATGCCGATGTCGCCAGCATCGAAGGTCCGTAGGGCAGCTGAAAGATCTCTTTCAGCTTGCCCACCAACTGATTGTTGAGGCTGGTCAAAAACCCGAAGATTCCGAACAGCGCGGTGACAATGATGAACGGCACCACGTAGTTGGGCGCGCTTGCCGCCGCCGGTTTGGTTTGTGTTGCCATGAAAGATTCCCTGCTTCCTGAAAAATGTCTGAATTGCTTTCCCCGATTTCCGTGTACTCACAGAGTCAAAAAAAGCTGTCAGAATGATGCTCTACGACACCCTGTGAGCGCCCTCCGAGGCGTGGCAGATGTGAATCTGGGGCTGGATGCCGGTTTTGGCGGCATAACGGCGTCCCAATTCCTCGGCAAAAGCCGCAGCCTGACTCTGTTCCACCAAATTGATCGTGCAGCCGCCGAAGCCTCCGCCCGTAAGCCGCGCACCAATCAGCCCCGGCAACTCATTCGCCAGCTCCACCATGGTGTCGGCCTCCGCGCAACTGCCCTCGAAGTCCTCGCTGTAGCTGCGGTGCGCCTCGGCCATCAGCCGGCCTAGTTCCTTCATATCGCCTTTGAGCAGGGCCTTGGCGGCGGCCACCGTGCGCAGGTTTTCGCTGATTACGTGGCGAGCACGCAGCAGGGATTTGGGAGCCATCTCATTGCCCCATTTTTCCAGATCCTCCAGCGTCGCATCGCGCAGAAAAGGCACGTTTCCGCGGTGGCTGTTGATGATGGCGCAGGCGGCCTCGGATTCGGCGCGGCGGGTGGGATAGTCGCCTCCCGCAACCGAATGCTTGACCATGGTGTTGGCGATGACCAGCGCCACGTTGGCTGGAATCGGAGCCAGTTGAAAGCTCAAATCGCGGCAATCGAGCAGCATGGCGTGGTTCTCTTTGCCGTTAACGGAGATGAACTGATCCATGATGCCGCAATTGGCGCCCACAAACTCGTTTTCCGCGCGCTGGCAGAGCCGGGCCAACACCGGCCCCGGATAACTGGCGCCGACAAGCGAGAGAACGGCCAGCGCCGTGGCCACCTCAATGGCAGCCGAGCTTGATAGCCCGGAACCCAGCGGAACGTCGCTCCAAATGCTCAGGCTGAAACCGGGAATCTTGTGGCCTTCCCCGGCGAGGATGACGGCCACGCCCAGCGGGTAGTCGCTCCAGTGTTTGCTACCCTTGGCAGGCAGCGATGCAGCCTCAAAGACCCGCTCCTCGCCGTAGTTCTCCGAATAGACGGCGATCTTGCCGTCCGTGCGGGCCGAGATGCTGGCCAGGGTGGCGAAGTTGATGGCCGCGGGCATCACAAAGCCCTCGGCATAATCGGTGTGCTCGCCGATCAGGTTGACGCGGCCAGGTGCGGCAAAGACGGCCGGCTCGGCCTGGTAGCGGGCAAGATGCTTGGAACGGAAAACGGCAGGATCATGCATGGCAAGTCACTTTCTAAATAGATTGAAGATCGACAGTCATCGGCCAGAAGTCGGATTGGCCGGGAGATAGCTCGCGAGACCACGGCCCGGTTATCGCCAGCGAGTCCACGAGAGCGGTGGCAGGCTCCATCGCGACGCAGTTCTGTTTCGGCCCTTTTCTCTCCGGCCAGCCGCCGGAGCAGATCCAGAGTCCGAGGTAAGGCGTAGCCGCCGGGTCAAAGCCGACTTTGATGCGGATGCCCGCCTTGGGCCGCTCCAGCGCGCACCAGTTTTCTTTGGCGGACAACGGCCCTGCGAACAGCTTGTCGCCGATGCCCGACTTGGGCGGTTCAACCAGGCTCAGATCGGTCTTTCCTAATATGCCTAGCTTGACGATGGGCCAGGCAACACGGTCGTCGCGTTTTCCCAGACGGTCGCCCACGCCTCCTTCGAGGCGTAATTGATGAATGGAATCCGGCAGAACAATGCGGTCGCCCACCTCCGCAACAAATAACGGATGCGCCGACCAGGACCACGGAACCGTGGAACCGCCGGTGTTGGTCACCGTGTAGTCGAGGCTCAATCGCCAGCCCTTGCCCTTCTCGGTCAGCAACAGGGTCCGCTCCAGCATCAGCGGCAAGGAAAAACACTCTCCGCGAAGGGTTACCGACCCTCCCCGCGCAACCCCTGTTCCATGCTCTTTATGACCAATTCCCTCTTCTGTCCACGCCACTCTCCACAGGTCGCCGTGGTCGGGAACGGCGACCGGGCCGTCGGCGGTCTCCACTGTGCAGCCGGCCACAGAAGGCAGGCACTCGTCCCAGCCGCTGGCGTCGCTCGCTTCGAAGGCCATGGTTTGGGTGCGCGGCGCGTATGCGGCCAGCGGCGCCTGTAGCAGCTCGTGGCCATTCACGAGAATGGAAGCGATCTTGCCGCCGAGGTGAGGGAGGATGGTCACCGAGCAACCTCCTGCTCGAAGGAGAATGTTTTCTCCCCCGGTCCTAATCTTGTTTGCCTCTGCCATTTGCTTTATTCTCCTTAATCCGGTCCAGCCACGCCCAGGCGCGGGCTTCATTCACGCCCGGTACAGGCCTGTCTCCAGGATTGCGCCAATTGTACAAGAGTCAGGGCAGCGGTAGTTTGCGCAAACTGTGAAGGGCCTGCCTGCACCAGTCCGTAACGCGTCGAATACATCGCCGCATAAGCGTAACAGGTGGCCGCTTGATCGAAATACCTGGGGATTCACTTTGGGGGGTTGAGAAAACTTTGAAAATTATGGATTTAATCGACTGTCACTTTGATTGCCATACACCCCTTAGTCCTTTGGAATGTATGGCGGGGACGACGGGGCTCGAACCCGCGACCTCTGCCGTGACAGGGCAGCGCTCTAACCAAACTGAGCTACGTCCCCAAAAGATATTTTTGCTTCAGCAACATGAACAAGTGTATCAGAGACAACGGGCCTTGGGAGGCCATCGGCCCCTAGGCCGGCCAGACAGCACGATTACCGCGGCCGCTGGGAACGAACCCCATATCCACGGAAATGCCCCGCACGCACTGCAACAGGTGGTTGGCGATCGCGGGCAGCTTCTGCGCCGTCACGCGGAACGACGGCCCGGAGACGCTCACCGCCGCCACCGGCAGCCGCTGCGCATCCAGCACCGGCACGGCGATGCAGCGCAGGCCCTCCTCGAACTCCTCATCGTCCACGGCATAGCCGCGGCGGCGTGTCTTCTCGATCTCCACGCGCAGAGCCTCAACCGTGGAGATGGTGCGATTTGTGAACCGCTCGAAGCGAAGACGGCCCAGAATATCGTTGAGGCGCTCCTCGGGCAGGAACGCCAACATCGCCTTGCCCACCGAGGTGCAGTGCACCGGGTTACTGGCGCCGATGCGGGTAATCATGCGCACCGAGCGCGCCGGCTCGATCTTGTCGATGTAGATCACGTGCGCGCCTTCCAGGATGCACAGGTGCGCCGTCTCCTCGGTCTCGGCCACCAGCTTGCGCAGGTGCGGCTGCGCGCGCTCGCGCAAATCATATTGCTCAATGGCGCGATTGCCTAAATCAAATAGCCTCAACCCCAGGCGGAATTTGCCGCCGGCGGTGCGTTCCACCATACGGTGCCGCTCCAAGACCATCAAAAAGCGGTGCGCCGTGCTCTTATGCAACTGCAGCGACGAGGCAACCTGCGCCAGGCCCAGCGGCGTATCGCTCTCTCCCAGCAGACCCAGTACGGCAAATGCCCGGTCCAGAGCCTGAACTTTGTAGGTGCTTTGCGGGGTTGCTTCTCGCATGATGGTCCTCGATTTCGCAATCATGATTTCTCTCTTAGTCTGCCGGAATTGGGATGTCATGTCAAGATATGATACGCAATTCCCGGAACAGAATTTCCTATTGGAAAGATGCGCTCTGAGCTGCCGCGAGGCTCACCACCTTCCGCAAACAAATTCTCAATAAACGATAACGTCGATCTCTCTGCCGCCGATAACTTAAATGAGCCGTTGTTAAGATTCCAGGGGCCTGCAAGCATCCATCGTCCTGGAAATACGCTACTGGGAGCAGCCATTTCGCCATGTCAACATCTATCCAGATTCCCGATATCCCGATTCGCGCAAGCGACTTGTCCATTGCGGTTATCAGCCCGGACGAGCAACGCCGCAACGCCGCCATAAGGGCTTTGAGCGAATGTCAGAACGGCCCCATCCGGGAGTACATTTCCTACCCTCCCAATCTCGACGATGTCTCGCGGATGCTAGGGAGTAAATTCGACGTCATCCTCGTTGACCTGGACAGCGACCCGGAATATGCCCTCGATCTGGTGGAGAGCATTTGCGCTCAAGACCTGGCAACCGCCATCGTATATTCGGCGCAGGCCGATCCGGACCTGCTGCTTCGCTGCATGCGCGCCGGCGCGCGCGAATATCTCATGCTGCCCTTCGACAGCGGAGAAATGGCCGAGGCTCTGGTTCGGGTCTCGGCTCTCCGGTCGGTAGTTCGTCCCTCAAAAAAGACGCATGGCAGGCTGCTCGTTTTTCTCAGTGCCAAAGGCGGTTCCGGAGCCACCACCCTGGCCTGCAGTTTTGCGGTATCGCTGGCCCAGGAGTCCAGGCAAAGAACCCTGTTGATCGATCTCAATCTCCCGCTTGGCGACGTGGCGATTAACCTCGGGATCAAGACTCCATACTCGATTGTCAGCGCGTTTCAGAATTCCAGCCGGCTCGATTCGAATTTTCTTTCCGGCTTGCTGGTACAGCATAGCTCGGGATTATTTGTCCTCGCTGCGCCAAGTGAATTGGCTCCCACGTTTGTCTCCGCGGACGCCATCGACAATTTGCTGGAAGTGGCCTGCCAGAACTTTGATTATGTGGTGGTGGACGCGGGATCAAGACTCGACTTGCAGCGCAAACATCTCTTTAATGAATCCGCCACCGTATACCTGGTCACGCAGGTCAGCATTCCAGAACTGCGAAACTCGCATCGCCTGATTGCGCAGCTCTCCGCCGAGGGCAGCCCCAAACTCGAAATCATCCTCAACCGCTTCGACCCTCACAATATGGAAATCGATGAGAGACAGATCACCAAGGCTCTCACCAGGCCGGTGACGTGGAAGATTCCCAACAACTATGCCGCTGTGCGGCGGATGCAGAGCACGGCGACTCCGCTCACTGATAAAGACTCGCCGATATCACGGGTGATCCGGCAGATGACCCAATCGGTTTGCGGAAAGCCCGCTATCCCGGAAAAGAAAAAGCGGTTCAGTTTTTTCGGGTGAGAACTCCGTCATTATGGACGGAAAACATCATTGGTCTGTGTGCCACTAAAGATGTGTGACTCCCAGAAGAAGCCCCTCCCGGAGGCGAGTGGCGCGTCCGGGGAGGAATGGAGAATGGGCGTGAAGGTTACTTGGCCAGAGGGACAAACTTCGAGAGCGGAATGGTCAGGTTCTTCACGATGGCTGGCCCGGTTGGGTTCGCTTGAATCAGGGTAACTTTCACTGCGTCTCCGTTCCAGGCAATCGAGCGAACATTATTGGAATCGCACGTTGCCGCGCCCGCGCAGACATTCTCCGCGCCGGTGAATGAATAGATGAAAGTGCGTGGCCAGTCGTTGTCTCTGTCATGGTCTCGGTCGCGGTCTCCATCATGATCTTTATCACGATCCTTATCGCGTTCACCGTGAGGAATCTTCACCAGGATAAGACTGATCGTGCTTCCGTTCATTATGTCGGCAAAGACAGCTTTGCTCGAATCTGCTGACCAGACAAAGCCTGATACCATATCGTGATCATCGTCCTCAAATGCCTTCAGTTCCGCGTCCGAGCAAGAAACGCTATTTCCCTTACGCGGATATACTTGAATTCCACGGTAAGATTCATCAAGGTCCTTATGCTGGGGGTCGTTCAGTCTGTAGCCGCAGGTATTCTCTCTCGGTGTCTTCAAAGTATCGTAAAGATGGTATTGCGCAGCCTGCCCAGGTCCATGAGCGGGATAGCCATTGGTGTACAGGATCAAGCGACGGTCAGGCGATATCGATGGACTATCCATCCCGATGCGGTCGATTAGTTTCCTCTCTTTCAAATCGATAATGAGGAATGCCTCGGCAGTTCCAGTTGCTTCCGCAAGAATGATAGCCTTATCTTCTGGATTCCGAGTGATAGAGTCAACCTGCGCAAAAATCCTTGGAAGTTCTACAATCTTCTTGCTGTCGCTGCTATGCTGTACAGATATTGATAGCGGATCATTCGAGGAAATTCGATGAACCAAATCGATATTCCATTCCGCATCATGCCAATAGACATCCGGTTGTACAGCAGGATAAAAATTACTGGTTGGTGTCACTGAACTTACGACAGCCGTGCCGACGTGTGTGACAACCGATTGAATCTCGATGTTTGTCGGAACCTCTTGCGCACTTAGAGGAAAGGCAAATATTGAAACATACAGACTTGTGATACCTAGAAAACAAAATCTTCCGAAAATCCCGCCGACGATGAAACTTATCCGTGTTGTCATTTTCGTTCTCCTCTCAATTCGTTGGGTATGATGTGTAAAAATACCCAAGATCGCCAACATCATCTCCTGAGCATTGTTCGCTCGACGAAAAGGCATCGATGTGCCCATCAGCACTTTTGAAAGTCGATTGTTGGCTGCACTTTGGGCATTTGTCGTCAACGGTTCGCGTGAATGCCGTTGTGTAGTCTCCTTTGTCGAGATTGAGATCATCGCCACAATTGAGTGCTTGAACACCCGATAGGATAGATGCTGGACATATCGTTTTCCCGGTAGACGTCTTCGTCTTCACGCACGGCATCGCTAAGGACTGATCTTCGACCAATGTTTGATTTGGACAGCTGCCTGTAATGGATGTGATTTCAACAAATGTATTTCCGTCATACTCGCCTTGGCCTATGGCTCCGGGATGTTTCGTATATTCATTAGCACATGTAGCTTGGTTACTACCGAGCCCTAATGCCCACGCGTTTTGTAGGGTGCCATGATGAAGTGAAATCCCGGTGCCATTCAGCCAAACTGCCGCGATGAAATCGGATTTCAACCGTATCTTAGTGAAATTGCAACCAGTGTCGACGAGCCACGCATCAGCATCGCCACCCGCGCAAGCGCTTTCATGCGGTTTGTTGTACTGCGTGAAGCGGATTTTCCTGAAGTACGTCCAGGGCGTAGGCAGCGTGTAAGTAGGCATAATCACGGGAGCAGACCCGTTTGCACCAGCGTTCCATTGTCCGTCGGCAGTGCTGTAGATGTCGGGTTGTACGTAGTCAAAATCGAGCTCCAGATTTTGCAATCCGGGGCCAAGGCTTGAGAATTGTTTGGAGTATGTGTTGAAGTTCTGCACCCCGTAGAGGTTCAGATTCAGGTCGCCGGTTGTGCCGCTGGGCGCGGTCAAGTTGACGGTTACGTTGCCATTCATGATGTCGCTGGTGTCGGTGATCTTTGCACTCAGGGCCTCGATCTGAACCGTTGCCGTTGCTGTGTTGGGAGCGGCGCCAACAGTGACGGTGGCTATCTCATTGGGTTCGACAGCCGGGGGCGCAACGGTAGCGGTAATCTGCGTTGCGCTGACCACATTCACATTCGATACCGCAATTACGGCTCCGCTCGGCGTTGTGACGCTGACCGCGCTCACCGGACAAGCCGTGGTGGCATTGGCCGTGGTGATGAAGTTTGTCCCCGTTATCGTGACGGGATTGTAGGTTTTCCCCGCATACCAGGTGCTGGGAGAGACGGAGGTGATGGTTGGAGTGCAGTTCACAATTTGTACCGGGATGGACACCGGATAGCCGCACATGGAGTCGATGCATTCCACTACGAGATAGGCCGTTTGAGTAGGGATGTCAGCCGAAAGTGAAACTGTGGCTGTGAACTCCGTTGAACTATCGAACTCGATATTGGACACTTGCGCGGTTCCTGTATCGTAGAACAGCCCTATGTGAATCCACATGTAGGAAGGACAGGGGTAAAGTAAGTTGTTTCCGGTAAAGTTGTTTCCGGTGACGACGATTTGAAAAGTCTGTCCTGCCACCCAAGTGCTCGGGGTAATGGATGTTAAGGCTACTTGGCCCGGGCAAGGGTCAGCGTGGCAGAAAGCTGGAGAAAACAGGCAAAAAGCTGCTGAAAGCAGCAGAAACGATGTGGCGGCGCGGGGGAATGGCTTTCCAATTGTCCTCCACAATTTACCCAAGGGCTTTCGCATGGGTGCGGTCCTTTCGTGGGTTGGCTACGAGCCGTGGCCGAAAAACGACTCGGGGGAATTGTAGCCACATTTGCGGCTTATCGCATTACAAAAATAAGATAACTTTAGTAACCATGGGAGGCGTAGCGAGTTTCGCCCCTGTTTCCCATCCCCTGATCCGCTTCCCAAATAGCCCAATTTTGCGCAAAAAACCTCTACTTCGAAGTAGAGCGCGTTTTGACCCCTGAAAGTACCCCGCAAGGCAACAAACGGATCTGCAAACCGGGCTTCGCATGCCCCTTGCGTTATCATTGCGTCTAAAGGGTTGAGCGGCCTGTTTCCCCTCAAGGGTCGCCCCGGCGGTGCGCGTGTCTCGATTCTTCCAGCGATTTGTCTTCGTTCTTTCCGTGGCCATCTTTGCCGCTCTCGGCCTGGGCTTTCTCTTTGGCGAGTTTGGCTGGTTTGGCGTTCTTGCCGGCGGCCAGCAGGATGGCGCCTACCGCCAGATGATCGTTTATCGGCAGGTGCTCAGTAAGATTCAGACCGACTACGTGACCGAGCCCAACATCAACGACGTGACCACTGGCGCGTTGCACGGCCTGCTGGAGTCGCTGGACGCAGACTCCAGCTACCTGACCCCGACCGAGTACAAAATCTACAAGGAGCGTCCAGCGACGGGCGTGGCGCAGGTGGGCATTACCGTCTCCAAGCGCTATGGCTACGCTATCGTGGTCAGCGTCCTGTCCGGTTCGGCTGCCGATAAGGAGCATATAGCTGACGGTGATGTGATCGAGTCCATCGGCGACCAGTCCACGCGCGAGTTGTCGCTGGCGGTCATCCGGCTTCTTCTGGAGGGCAAGCCCGGCACTACAGTGACCCTGTCAGTAGTGCGCCCGCGCAAGCCCGACCCTGACAAGCTGACGCTGACCCGTTCCATCATCGGCGTGCCTGCGCTTGTTGAGCAACAGTATGAAGGCGCGACTATCCTCTATCTGAAGCCCGGCGCGCTGACCGCTTCCCGCGTGGACGAGATCGCCGCCAGGCTCAAGGCCGCCGGCAAGAACCGCAAAGTGCTGCTTGATCTGCGCGACTCCTCCGGCGGCGATGCCCAGGAGGGCTTGCGGCTGGCCAATTTCTTTGTGAAGCAGGGGACGCTGGCCGCGCTCGAAGGCCAGAAGTATCCCCGCCAGACCTTTTCCGCCGACCCGGCAAAGTTCCTCACTGATGCGCCCCTGGCCGTGCTGGTGAACCGCGGCACAGCGGGCCCGGCCGAGTTGACGGCCGCTGCTATCGAGGACTTGAAGCGCGGCGACGTGGTGGGTGAGCGGACCTTTGGGCAGGGCTCGGTGCAGAAGACCATCGAGTTGCCCGACGGCGCAGCCCTGCTGTTGACCGTGGCCAAGTACCAGACCCCCGGCGGCAAGAAGATTCCGGACGAGGCCGTCACGCCCACCGTGGTCGTCGGCCAGACATCCGAAGAAGAATTCGAGGAAGCGCCGCCCGCCAAAGGCGACGCGCCTCTCGACAAGGCGCTCCAACTGCTGAAAGCGAATAACGGCGACCACGCCGCCCTGCCCGCCGTGGAAGCGGCGCCCGCGGCCGGCTCAGGTGCAACCCCGCCCTCAACCCCGCCGGCGGTAGAGAAAAAGCCCGGATTCTTCGGCAGTGTTGGTAAGTTTTTCCGCCGCATCTTCGGGCCGGAATAGGGATTCTAACCGGCCTTTCTCATTTGTGAAATCGTCTTCCGCGCACCACGCTCTTGCACGGCATGGTTCGCGCGAGTCGCCACTTTTATTCTTCTCGCCGCTCCCGTGCTAGCCTTGGGCTGTAGCATTTCTCCACGGTACGCAGGAGAAGTGCCGACGAGGCCTGAATCGCTTGGCTGTCACCCCTATCGAGCCGCCCGAGATGCGTGGCTTTGGCCGGAGCCACCTGCTTAGAGCCGAACCTGTGCCCGCGCATCGGAGGCACAAGCTGGCTGGCAAACTCACCCTTGCCGCGTTGCTCACTCTGGCTGTGATTACCGGCACGCTGGGCGGACTCATGCTGGTCTACTCCGTCGATCTGCCCCAGATTCACGACCTGGAACGCTATCGCCCCTCCACCACCACTGATCTCTACGACCAGAAGGGCCGCATCATCGGCTCCTTTGCGCTGGAGCGGCGCGTAGTTGTCAACTACGACGACTTTGCCCCGGTACTACGCCAGGCCGTGATCTCCACTGAAGACAAAAGCTTCGCGTCGCATTGGGGTGTCAACGTCTTCCGCGTTGCCGGCGCGGTTTGGCATGACCTGCGCACCCACGGACGCGCCCAGGGCGCATCCACGCTGACCATGCAGTTGGCGCGCAACCTGTTTCTCTCCCCTGAGCGCACCGCCGCCCGCAAACTGCAGGAGGCCTATCTGGCCATCCAGATCGAGCGCGCCTTCACCAAGCAGCAAATCTTCACCCTCTATGGCAACCAGATCTACCTGGGCCACGGAATGTACGGCTTCGAGGCTGCTTCGCAGTTTTACTTCTCCAAGCACGCTCGGGATCTGGACTTGACCGAAGCGGCGCTGCTGGCCGGGTTGCCCAAGGGGCCGGCAGCTTTTTCGCCGCTGCTCGCCCCGGAGAAGGCGCTGCACCGCCGCAACCTGGTGCTCACGGAGATGGAGCTGGACCGGATGATCTCCCACGAGCAGGCCGAGCAGGCCCGCAACGCCCCGCTGGGGTTGCGCATTGTCCCGCCCGAATCGTCGGTTGCGCCCTGGTTTCAGGAGGAGGTTCGCCGGGAGCTGGAAAAACGCTTCGGCAGCGAGCAGGTGCACGAGGCCGGCCTGAAGGTGGAAACCACGCTCGATCTGGACCTGCAAATTACGGCCAATCACGCCGTTGCGGACGGTCTGGCGGCCTACGAGCGGCGGCGCGGCTGGATTGGCAAGCTGGAAAACGCGCTCGCCGGCGGCACTACTATCGAGGACTACAAGCATCCCGACTGGGCCATGAGCTCCGGAGCCGGCGACTACGTCCATGCCGTAGTCACCCGCGTTCTGCCCATGGAGATTCATGCCCGCGTGGGCGACGACCAGATTGTGCTCCTGCCCGAGGACTGGAGATGGACCGGGCATCGCTTCGCCGACGCCCTGGCCAAGCCCGGCGACGTGATCTACGTTCACCTGGGCGAGGCAATGGAGGGCAAGGCGCACCGCGCCTCGCTGGAGCAGGACTCCGGCGCTCAGGGCGCTCTGCTGGCCATGGACAACACCAGCGGCGACGTGCTGGCCATGGTCGGCGGGCGCGATTACGCGCTTAACCAGTTCAACCGCGCCACCCAGGCCGAGAGGCAGAGCGGTTCCGGTTTCAAGCCCTACGTCTACACCGCGGCCATCGAGGACGGCGCCAAACCCACCGACATCATCGTCGATGGCCCGGTCAGCTTCGGCGGCTACACTCCGCACAACTACGAAAACAACTACATGGGCCGCATGACCCTCATCGACGCCTTCGCCGAGTCGCGCAACATTCCCGCCATCAAGCTGGCCGACCAGGTGGGCATTCAAAAGGTCATCGACGTCGCCCACCGCTTTGGCGTGACCACCAAGATTCCCGCCTACCTGCCGGTAGCTCTGGGCGCGGTGGAGATTACGCTGGAAGAACAGGTGGCCAGCTACGCGGTCTTTCCCAACGACGGATTGCGCGTGAAGCCGCGGCTCATCAAGAAGGTTTCTAACGTCGACGGCATCACCCTGTGGGAGGAGCCGCCCGCCGTGAACGAGGTGATCGGCCAGCAGACTGCGCGCGCCATGATGACCCTTTTCGAAGCCGTCACCCAGCACGGCACCGGCGCGGCGGCTGCGCAACTCCACCACCCCCTGGGCGGCAAGACCGGCACTACTAGCGAATACACAGACGCCTGGTTCCTGGGCTTTTCGCCCTCCATCACCTGCGGCGTTTGGGTGGGATTCGACACCAACCAGTCGCTCGGGGACAAAGAAACCGGAGCCCGCGCAGCCCTGCCCATCTGGATGACCTGGATGCGCGCCGCCATCAGCGGCAAGGACGACAAGAAGTTTCTCGGCGATGAGATGGACAATCCCCCGCTGAAGGCAGCCGAGCAACCGCCCGCCAGACCGCTGCAGACCGCCAGGCCGCATCCGCCCGAGAGACCGCAACCGCTTACTCAGCCAAGAGCAACCGTCGTCGCCAGGCAGCCGCTGGCTTGGCCAGCAGCCGGCTCGCCCGCCAAACCTATGGTCCCTACCAAGCCGTTTATATCTCCCATACCGACTGGCCCAGTAAACAGACCGCCAGCTCAACCCGCTGCAAAACCAACCGTGCAGCCAACCGCGAATACTCCCACAACCGGACCTCGGATAAAGCCGGCATTTCTTCCGCAACCTGCTCCAGCCAAGCTCGCCGGCGCCGTCAAACCGGTGATCGCCCCGGCAAAGCCAGTTACACCTCCTGGCTCCTCCAGCCTGGTTGCAAAACCGCCAGCACCAGCGGTTGCGAGCCCGTCGATACTTCCAGCCGACAGCTCAGCAAAGTCGCATGTGAAAGTGGCGTTGACTCCGCCGCCCGCTCCTGCCAATCCAAAAGTCACCGTCAAACCTGCTCTGAGTTCCGGCCCCAATCCGCCCAAACCGAAGGATCAGCGATAAGAGTGACCTATTTCCTGGTAGCCTACCTCGGGAAGCACTCCGTTGACCGGCTCCGCTTCAGGCAATTCCGGCAAGTACACGAGAAGCACTGTTCGCAGCAACTCACTTCAGGGGCAAGTTCAGAACCTAAATCGGCCATCCGGCGCCGGTGCTTGTAAACGGCAAACGTCGCCAAACCGCCTTCCCCGCTGGAACGAAACCAGAGTCTATGTATACCGAAACCACAGCACTCAAGTTGACGCGACCATCAGGGAGCGGCAACCCAGCACAAAACTCAACAGGACATAGTCACTCTGGTTTCGCTCTGGATGTATCAAACGGTTTCACCATCCATCGGTTTCACCCAATCACTATTGATGAACGCAAAAAAGGGCACGTTTCCGTGCCCTTCGTTCGCGGAGAAATCAGACGGCTATGAGTTCCGAACCTGGCCTGACGGCTTGGCCTTCCGAAAGAGCACGCCTGCCAGACCGAGAAGTCCGGTGCCCAGCAACAACAGAGATCCGGGTTCTGGTGCAGTCGGCGAGATAATCGGGCCAGGAGGATTGGTGGGATTGGGGGGATTGTCAGGGCTGCTGATGCCGATGCCAGTTGATTGATTCAGATAATCCTGTCCCGGCTCAGTTTCCGACTCCACCAGTATATAGGTAGTGCTGGTGTTTGCCCAAAAGTTCACTTCCCACTGATCGGGGTCGCTCGACGGGCCAATATTAAAGAGAAGGCCATAGTAATCGAACAGGCCACCCGAAGTGCCTGGCGCATTTGCCTTTGGGTAGTACAGATTGTCGTACAACCACGAATTATTCGCAGAGGTGAGGTAATTCTCGTAGGTGCTGTTTCCGGGGTACAGGCTGATCGCGCCGGAAACACCGTTTTCCGGATCCGAATAAGTGCCTGTGAAGGAGGTGATGTCAATGCCGCCGTCTGCGTTCGGAGCGCCCGAGGTGGTGAAGACGCCGTTGACGGTGATGTTATACGCCGGGTAGTTCACACCCGACGAGTAGCTGGAGACATTGCCGGTATAGACGAAGATAAACGAATCAGCCAGGGCAGCCGGGACAATCACCAGCGCCGCTGCCAATGAGAGTAACGTCAATGAAAATTTACTCATCGTTCGTCTTCCCATTCCTGATCCCATGCGGAACCTGTTCCGCACACACCTTCGCTGTGGATCTTCCACAGTCTAAGAAACCACTCATTAGCTTAACAAAACTTCAACAAAATAAACAACATCCTGCACGGGGGCCAGCCCCATAATAGTAATAATAATTTGCACCGGGGGTCACCGGAATTCGCACCGAAGTTTTCCAGGCGTGTGACCCACAGATTCGCGGGTTGACAGCGGGCGAGTTCACGCAGGGAGGATGCGTGGAAATTATTTGTTTTGAATGGGTTCGGCAGGTATCTATGGTCTCGCAGACAAATATACGAAATCATCTACAAGGATTGGCGCGTTGGCAAAAATATAAAAAGGGGGTGGGGGCTCCTGGCATTTCCGGCCAAGGAGCGGCTTCGCTCCCTGGCCTTCTATCTACGAGTGTGCGCCGACGGAGGGTAATTATCTGCAAGGGGGATGAGAGAGTGCGTGGTGCCCCACTTTTTCCGCGATGAAACTGCGAAAGGATGGGGTACCCGGCTCCGCTCAATGTGCCGAAGGAGAGAACCATTTGATCCAGATTGCCAGACCGTCAATGGTTGGGGGCAAAATCCCCGCCACAAGTGAGACCTTGGTCCGCATTCCCAGCACGAAATCTGCCATCATATCGGCCCTCCAGAACTCCTGCCGCAACGCCTGGTCCTGAAATAGTCGAACCCATTGGTAGGCAATGTCATCGGTAATCGACGGCGAAGACAAATTCTGAAATAGAATATGATCGCTGGGCGAAAGTTCTGACCTGAGCGGATGCAGAGAGGAGATGATGTAGGGGCCCTGGTTCAGGTTTTCCGGTACCCTGTTCAGCAGAAGGCGGGCACGATTCACGTCATAATTGTCAAGAACCCATTCAGCAGTCACGTCTGCGGGCGGCACCGCATTGACTGGAATGTAGGCCACATTCAGATTTTTAGGTTGTACTACTTCTGCGGGAGGCACTGAATGTCCCGCGGAGTCGACGGTCATTTCCCTACCTTCTTCTACACTCGCCTTCGGAATCAATAGGAAAGCCGAGATGACACTTAGGTATCGGGCTCTGTCTTGCGGGGATGGGGTATTTCGCCAGAGAAGATAGCTATAGAGCCCATAGCCGGGTTCCTCGGAATCTCCTGACAGCAGAAATTCTCGCCCTGTATTCTCGATCGCGGGTGGGGCGGCGGCAGGCAGGGCGTCGGCCGGCAGGGCGCTTACCGTGACACTTGTATCGGCTGTTGCTGTCTGCCCCTTATCGTCTGTCACATTAACGTGAACTGTAATATCTCTGGCAAACCACCGCGTTGTTCTTAGGGTAGCCCGTCTTCCCGTCCCGAAGATCATTCCACCCGTTGCTATATAAGAATACGAAAGAGGACGATTCTGGGGACTCATAGCTAAGCAGGAAATGGTTGATGAATCGCCGGGGAACACTTTGGACGGGTCGGCTGAACAGGAAACCGTAGGCGGCGCAAACGCCTTGATCACAATCGATACCGCGCAACTGGCGGAGTTGCCTTGGCGATCCGTGACGCTGGCTTCAATGTTCTGCTTGCCGGCTGACATACCGGACGTCGGAACCGTAATGGACGGAGAGGTGCCGATCACCCTCCCATCGGCAGTCTTCCATCGGTAATCCAAATGTTCGAGATCAATATCCTCCGCTGTCGCGACCAGCGTTACCGGTTCGCCCGGAAAGACACTGACGGACATAGCGCTGCACGCCAACGTCGGCGGGGCAGCAGGAGCCAAGGGAGGATGCCCTGACTTATAACCGACGCACCCGGAAATGGATATGACAGTAACAACGCCGATCGCAGCCCATCTCAGCCGGCGCTGTCTTTGCGACCACGACGAGAAACGCATTTCCATAGCCATAAGCCCCCGGTTGAAATCACGAACCAGAACCCAGCTACAACTGCATATTCCGTGTTTGACTTGAGCGGCACTCCCGCGTTTGCAAAGCACCAAGCCGTTGCAACCGTGAGGGCGATTGAGGAGAGAGAAACGTAGGAAGTATTGCGGATCGGCGTCTTCTTACTGGTTATCGGAGCGGTCATGCTTCACCTCGAACTCCCATTCTCAGTGATCAAATCGATTGTAGAGGCTAGAGCGCCGACGCGATGACAGAGGAACTTGGAATCGGACGAATTATAGGTCACGCCTTTTGCAAATGCAAGCAAAATTACCGCGCCAGCCGGAAGTATCGCTTTGCCTTGGCCACATCCTTGAAGATCTGCGTTTTGAGCGCAACCCCTCGCAGGTCAGAAAATCCGGACCTGGGGCACCCCAATTCTGGCTCTTTCCCCGCCTGGGATCTGTGCCACCCGCCGACTCCCGCGGTGGCGCAAGACTATGCTCCATATTGCTCGTCGCTCACCTGCTCCATCCACTCGACGGGGCTACCGTTGAGCTTCTCCTGAATGGCAATGTGGGTCATCGCCGTGGTTTGCGCCGCTCCGTGCCAGTGCTTCTCTCCCGGCGCGAACCAGACCACATCTCCGGGCCGGATCTCCTCGATAGGGTCTCCCCAGCGTTGCGCCCGGCCACAGCCGGAGGTGACGATCAGAGTTTGACCGAGCGGGTGCGTATGCCAAGCCGTACGAGCGCCAGGCTCGAAGGTGACGTTGGCGCCGCTGACGCGTGCTGGGTCAGGTGCTTCAAACAGCGGATCGACCCGCACCGTGCCCGTGAAGTATTCTGCCGGTCCTTTGCGCGAAGGCACGGAACCGATTCGCTTGATCTCCATTACTTGTTTCTCCTCAAATAACCGCTGAGATTGGTCAGCGGCCGGTCATCTGTTCCAGCTTCTCGGGGTAGCGGGCGCCTTGCACCGCGATCTTCGCTGCGGCGCTTTCGATCTCGCGCAGGTCGCCGGGCGAAAGCTCGACTGCGGCGGCTCCGATGTTCTCTTCCAGGCGATGCAGCTTCGTCGTGCCTGGGATAGGAACGACCCACGGCTTCTGGGCCAGCAGCCAGGCGAGCGCGATCTGAGCCGGCGTTGCCTTCTTCTGCGTTGCAATTTTGCCGAGCAGATCGACGAGAGCCTGATTCGCTATCCGGGCCTCGGGCGTAAAGCGCGGGATCACGCTGCGGATGTCGGTCGAGTCAAACTTGGTGTTCTCGTCCATCTTTCCCGTCAGGAAACCCTTGCCAAGCGGGCTGTAGGGAACGAAGCCGATGCCGAGTTCCTCGAGCGTGGGGATGATTTCGGTCTCAGGGGTGCGGTACCAGAGAGAGTACTCGCTCTGGAGGGCGGTGACCGGCTGCACGGCGTGGGCGCGGCGGATGGTTTTGGGAGCGGCTTCCGACATGCCGAAGTGCTTCACCTTGCCCTGCTGGATGAGATCCTTGACGGCGCCGGCGACGTCCTCGATGGGCACCTCGGTATCCACCCGGTGCTGATAGAAAAGATCGATAACATCGGTCCTCAGGCGCTTGAGGGAGGCCTCCGCAACCTGCTTGATGTGCTCAGGCCGGCTGTCGAGCCCGGCCTGTTTGCCCGTGCTCGGATCAAACTTGAAACCGAACTTGGTGGCGATGACCACCTGTCCGCGGAAGGGCTCGAGGGCCTCGCCCACGAGTTCTTCGTTGTTGAAGGGACCGTAGACCTCGGCGGTATCGAAGAAGGTGACGCCGCGCTCGACGGCCGCGCGGAGCAGCGCGATCGAATCCTTCTTCTCCGGGAAGGGGGCGTAGGAAAAAGTCATTCCCATGCAACCCAGCCCGATCGCCGATACTTCCAGATTGCTGTTTCCCAATTTGCGCTTTTGCATTGTTTCTCCTCCTGTGCAGAATCTGTTGCGGGTTACTTGAACGGACGCGTCAGCCCTTACGCTTCCAGCCACCAGTAAAACTCGTAGAGCCAGTGCGGAAATGTGGGCAACCCGCCCAAAGCAGCAGACAGTAGTGGAACGCGGCCTCGGTTAACTCAGAGGTCTTTCATTTCACGCTGTTATAGTCCTTATCGCTGACCGGCTCCAGCCAAATTGTCTTTCCCTTTTGAGTGGGTGTGATCGCAATATAGGCAAAGGTACTTCCCGGTTCTGCGCCGTGCCAATGTTCGACGCCCGGAGCGCATTTGATTACATCTCCCTTGTGAACGATTCGTATCGGCTTTCCTCTTTCCTGATAATAGCCGGTGCCTTCGGTGATCAGCAGAACCTGACCACCTGGATGAATGTGCCAATCCAGCTTTGCACCGGCATCATAAACTGCTTGAGCAATACTAGGATCGAAGGTACTGTCTCCAACATTGAGCTCACTCAGCCAGATATTCCCCGTGTGATTTTTTGCGGTGGACAGTTCACCCTTAGGGAAAGTCGGCACCACCGTTTGTGCCTGGAACCGAGGGGCGAACAAAAGACTCACTACGAAAGCGATGACGTAAAGTTTTGTTCTCATGTGCTTAGCTTCTCCTTTGGTGTTTTCCATTCGGTGTGCGTTGCCAATTTGATATCACTGAAACATCTGAGCAAGTTTCGGTTAGGGTTGCTTGCTCGGCTTCGTCAGCCCGTGCGCTTCCAGCCACCAGTAAAATTCTTCGATCCAATGATCGCTCGTTGTGCCTTGTTTGCGCATGCTCCAGCCATGGCCGCCATGTTCATAAATGTGAAATTCCGGCTTGTATCCGGCCGCTTTGAGCGCATCATAGAAGGCAACGATCTGCGGCCCGGCAAGATTGTCGTCCTGCGCCATCTCCATGAAGACGGGCGGTACGCCTTTGGGAATAGGAGGCACGTCGGGAAAAGGCGCACCATAGATCGGAGCTGCGAAGTTGGGCCGCGCACTCGCATCAGGATTTACGGCCGTATATTCCGCAATCATGCCGCCAGCGGAGAATCCCATGAAGACGACGCGATCCGGAGAGATGCCCCACTCTGCGGCGTGCTCGCGCACTACCTTGATGGCCTGGATGCCATCGGCAATACCGTACTTTCCGTCCTCTGCAATCAAGGCGTGGTTGTTCAACTGAGCACCGAAGCGTACGCCGCCGGACTGGTTTAACTGCGCATCCGTTTCGCCTTCGAGCGGAGCCGTCCGGTATTTCAGAACGAATCCCGCGATGCCCCGGGCCGCTAGCCACTCCGCGATTTCGTGCGTATCCGTGCCGAGGAAGATAAAGCCTCCGCCGGGGGCGATGATGACGGCGGTGCCTGTCGCCTTGGCCGGATTCGGGAGATACGCTGTCAATGTCGGCGTCGTCACGTTGACAATTCTCTGCATCGGACCGGAACCGAGCATGGTCTCTTTTTGCTTCCACTGCTCGGAGCCAGGCGCGACACCCGGCCAGATGTTGATGACTTTAGACGCGGCCGTCTGTTCAGGCTTGCTGTTGTTCGTCTCCTGCGCACTGGCCGCGGTCAGAAGAAAGGCTACCGTCAAGGAGAAAGCGACGAGTGATTTCCAACGCTTCCGGCTTATTGAATCTGTTCCGATGATTTTCATGGTTATCCTTCCTTCTCTCACTGCAAGTTCACATTCACAGTCCGGTCATCTTCAACACAGCTTCAGGAAGGCGTGCCCCTTCGAGTTTCAGACTGGAAGCAGCTTCGTCGATCTGCTTGAGATCGTCCCCGGTCAGCTCGACGTTCACCGCTCCGAGATTTTCCTCGAGCCGATGCAGCTTGGTGGTTCCCGGGATGGGCACGATCCACGGCTTCTGGGCCAGCAGCCAGGCGAGCGCGATTTGTGCCGGCGTCGCGCCTTTGCGTTCCGCGACGGTCTTGACCAGGTCAACCAAAACCATATTGGCCTTGCGTGCCTCAGGTGAGAACCGGGGCACAATGTTCCGGAAGTCGGTGGGATCGAACTTCGTGTTCTCGTCAATCTTGCCCGTGAGGAACCCTGCGCCCAGGGGGCTGAATGGCACGAAACCGATACCAAGCTCTTCCAGAGTCGGCAGAAGCTCGGCCTCAGGACCGCGCCAGAACAGCGAGTACTCGCTCTGCACCGCGGTGACCGGTTGGATCGCGTTCGCCCGGCGAATCGTCTGAACCCCGGCCTCCGACATGCCGAAATGCTTGACTTTGCCCTGGGCAATCAACTCCTTGACCGCACCTGCCACGTCCTCGATGGGCACGTCAGGATCGACCCGGTGTTGATAGAAGAGATCAATGTGATCGGTCCGCAAACGCTTCAAGCTGGCTTCGGCAACACGCTTGATGTGCTCGGGCCGGCTATTGGTCCCGCCAGTGCGCGCGCCAGTTTCAAGATCGATGTCGAAACCAAACTTTGTGGCAATTACCACCTTGTCGCGAATCGGCTGGAGAGCTTCGCCTACCAATTCTTCATTCACGAACGGCCCATAGGCTTCGGCCGTGTCGAAGTGGGTTATGCCAAGGTCGTGGGCGGACCGAATCAACTTGATCATCTCGCCTTTGTCGGCTGCCGGGCCATAGGCCGAGCTCATTCCCATGCAGCCCAGTCCAATTGCCGAAACTTCCAGTCCTTTTTTCCCCAATTTGCGCTTTTGCATCGCCGAACCTCATTTTCACCATTCAGAGAGTACATCGAAACTCGCTTCGCATGGTATCCCGATCCTTCCCGTTGATTGCCTATTTCTGTCGAACCGTGATTTTTCTGTGCAAGAAGTTCCGGTTCGGCGGTAGGCTGGATTTGTAGAGACAACTGGGGGTCCATATGGCGAAGGAGTTAATTGCAGGCACGGAATCGCAGGCGGAGATCGAACAATTGCGGGTGGTGTTGGCGCGCAAGATTGCCGCCCACGTCCACACGGAGGGACCGGTGGTGACTGCCATACCGGGCCTGATCCTCTCCTGCAGAACCGCGCCTTCAGAGTTCCTTTGCACCACCTACGAGCCCGAACTGGTGGTCTTTGCGCAGGGAGAAAAGCGCATCACCGTCGGTGGCACGACCCACTTCTGCGACGGTTCCACTTTTTTGCTTACCTCCGTCGATCTGCCAGTGGAGAGCCAAATCATCAAGGCTTCCAGGAACGAACCGTACCTGGCCCTGGTCCTCAAATTGGAGATGCCGCAGGTGCGCGAGATTCTCAGCCAGGATGAGTTCCTCGTCCCTGAGGCCGCCTCCCGCACGCTCGGCATGGCGGTCGGCAAAACCCCGGTCGAGTTGCTCAGCGCCTGCTGCCGGTTGCTGGACCTTCTCGACACGCCCCAGGACATTCCTTTCCTTGGCAGCCTGATGCAGCGGGAGATCCTCTACCGGTTGCTGCGCTCGCCACTCGGCAGGCACCTGCACGCCATCGCCACGCTGGGCGAGCAGAGCAACCGGACGGCCAAGGCCGTTGCCTGGCTCAAGGCGAATTACGAAAAGCCCCTGCGCGTCGAAGAACTGGCCTCCGTGGCGCAGATGGGCGTCTCCACCTTCCACCATCATTTCCGCTCACTGACCGCGATGAGCCCGCTGCAATACCAGAAGCGGCTGCGCCTGCACGTGGCGCGCGTACGCATGATGACGGAGGGTAAAGATGCCGCCAGCGCCGCTTTCGAAGTCGGCTATGAAAGCGCCAGCCAATTCAATCGGGAGTACAGCAGGTTCTTCGGCCAGCCGCCGATGCGGGATATCAGAACTCATCGGCTCGCCGGCGCTGCGACAGCCCGCGATTAACGACAACCCGCTCGACCGTAACTCCATTGGAGAGTGCGAGGTTGGCAGAACCCATCACAGTTTGGGCATGATGCGATGGGCTGCTTTTGAGAGAGAAAAACCTAACCCACGAGCCGGAAATACCGTTTCGCCTTGGCTACATCCCTGAAGATTTGCGCCTTGAGCGCCTCGGGGGAGGGCCACTCGATCTCGCCGCGCAGGCGGAGCAGGAACTCGACTTCAATCGGAGTCTGGTCGTCCAACTCCACCGGCTCGAAGTCCAGAATGTGCGACTCGACAGCAAAGGAGGCCTCGCCAAAGGTGGGCCGGTTGCCTACGTTGGTGACTGCCTGGAAGCTGCGCCCGGCCACGGTGAGCCGCGTAACGTAGACTCCGAAGGCGGGGAGCTGCCCTTCGTAGGCTGCCAGGTTGACGGTGGGCACCAGCAGCCGCGCGCCGATGCCGCGCCCACGGGCCTGCGTGGAGCGAATCTCAAAGGGACGGCCCAGCATCCAGCGGGCGCGGGTCATGTCGCCCGCCGCCACAAATTCCCGGGTGGAGGAACTGGAAACCTCCAGGCCGCGCACCCGCACCGGCGAATGGACGTGGACGGCAAAGCCGAACTCCGCGCCAAAGGCTTTGAGTTCGGCCACTCCGGCCTCGGTGCGATTGCCAAAGCGGAAGTTGCCACCCTCATGGAGGCTGCGAACGGCGAGAGCGTCCACTAGAATGCCGCGGACAAACTCTCGCGCCGTCAACGAGGCGAGCGCCGCATCGAAGGGCAGGACGACCACCGCGTCGATGCCGGTGAGGGCCAGCAGGCGCAGGCGTTCGTCGATGGGCGTGAGCAGCCGCAGCGCGGATGAGGGGCGCAGAAACTGCTCCGGATGAGGGTCGAAGGTGACGGCCACGGCGCACGCGCGCTGAGTCCGCGCGACCTGTTCACGAGCTTCGCGCACCATCGCCGAAAGAATCTCCTGGTGGCCCAGGTGCACGCCGTCGAAGTTGCCGATGGCGGCCACGCTGGGACCGAAGCCGGCGGGAATCTCGGCGAGCGAATGAAAAACAGAAATCCTATTCCCGGTTATCAATTTGCGGCCCCCAGGTTCACCGGCAGGCTGAGGCCGTCATAGGCCAGGCGGATGCCGTCAGGCAGTGTGCGGTTGGTCTCTTCGTGCCCCAGTTCGTGGGCGATGTGCGTAAGCCAGGTGTGGCGCGCGCCGATGCGCCGTGCCCAGCTAACGGCCTGCTCGACGGTGGCGTGGCTGGGGTGCGGCTTGTGGCGCAGCGCGGAGACAACCAGGTGGTCCAGCCCCGCAAGCAGCGCGAAGCTCGATTCGGGGATGGCGCTCACGTCGGTCAGATAAGCGGCGCGGCCAAAGCGAAAGCCGGCGATCTCCATCTCCCCATGCAGCAGCGGCACGCGCAGAAACTCGACGCCGTGAACGGCGGTGCGCTCGGCCAGCGGCAGCAGTTGGACGCGAGCGCGGGTGGGATAAGTGGCCCGCGGCGAAAAGGTGTACTCGAAGATGCGCTCCAGAACCGCCGCGGTCTCAGGTGCGGCATAGAGCGGAATCGGTCCACCTTCGCGGAAGACTGCGAAGCTGAGCGGGCGCAGGTCGTCCATGCCCAGGATGTGGTCGGCGTGGGAGTGGGTGTAAAAAATCGCGTCCACGCGAGTGAGGCCGTTGCGCAAGGCCTGCTCGCGGAAGTCCGGGCCGGTGTCGATTACCACCACGCGTTCACGCCCGCTGCCGCCGGGCTCGCGCCAGCGCAAGAGAGCCGAGGGTCGCAGCCGCCGGTCGCACGGGTCGTCCGAGGCGCATACCGCGCAGCCGCACCCCAACGTGGGAACCCCCATCGAGGTTCCCGTCCCGAGAAATGTGAGCAGACCGTCCATAAATCGCGTTCACTTCGCCATAAGAACGGCAATGACTATGAGGATAAGAGCTATTCCACTCCACATCTTTACAAGAAACAGGGTTGTATCTCTATCAATGTTTCTTCCAGAGATAGCACCCCAAATGACTGAAATGACAAATCCAACTACAGCTATGCCTATCTCAGCCAAAATAAGCTGTGGCAAATGTCGGTAACTGACTATCACGCTTCATCCTCCATATCATTGGCAGTATGATGCCAACGTGATACCGTGATCAATAAGCCTAGCGTTTGCTAAGCTTTCTTCGGAGGCTGCGGCGGTTGCATGCCCTGCACGGTGATCATGCTGGTCAGTTCCAGAAAGGCCATCCGCACCTCAAACAGAACCGTCTGCAGGGTCTTATCCTCGGCCTCGGTGAGGTTGCCCTTGGTTTTTTCCGCCAGCACTCCCAGCAAATCAATGGTTGTCCGCGCGCCCAGAATGTCCACCCTGGGACGCTGTCCCTCCTGCGCGCCCGCCCCCATCTGAATCATCGCGGAGACGTAAAACTGCTGCACCAGGTGTTCGAAGCTGATCTGCGGCTGCGCGCCCACGGCAGGGTTCTGCGCCCGCACCATGTCTTCCAGCCGCTGCGCCGAGGCGTCGTAGGCCGCCTTTTGCTCGCGGCTCTCCTGAGCTGTGGGCGGGGGAGGCAACTCTGCCCCGGCCTCCGCCGCAACCTTGGGAGTCGCAGCGGGCTTGGTCCCCTGCCGGGCCTCGGACTTCGACTCGTTGACGACCAAACGCGGACCTCCGCCTGGCGCAGGCGCTGCTTCCGCGGGAGACGCCGGCTGCTGCTGGCCCTCCTGCTCTTCTTCTGCCTTGATCTTGCGGCGGTCAATGACTTCAAACTTCGGTTTATCGCTCATGGTTTTCCGTTTCCAATCCGTTGTTCTGACTTGCTGACTCGCTGATCCGCTTCCAGCCTGGGCGGCGCGGCCAGAATGTGAGCCGTGCCCGTAGCTGTTCCGGCGGTGTAAGTAAAAGGTTGGTTGTGTAGCTCTGCCTCGCCGCGCATCATGCCCAGGGCAAAGACACGCGTCCCTCCGGCCAGCGGCAACTCCGCCGCGCTGGTGATCTGCCCGGCAATCGCTCCGTCTTCCAATATCAGTTCTGCCCCCGCAGCCGGAACGGGTCCAGACAACTCCAGTTGCCGCAGATGCCGGTGAACGCTGCCGCGGGAGCGGATGCGCTCCACAATCTCCTGGCCCAGGTAGCAGCCCTTGTTAAAACTGAGCGCCACCTGCGGTGGGGCCAACTGCTTGCGATTCGCTCGCTCAGATTTCATCGCCCCTGGAAAAGTCGCCACCTGCGGCACGACCTCCTGCGGCAGGTCGCGCTCGGCAATATCGACGCCATACGCGGAAATCCCTTCGGCGATGCGAAAAGCCTCCAGAGTGGCCGCTCCCACCGGGATTGCGCCAGCCTCAGTCAGCGCCTGCCACAGCGCGGGAATCTCCGCTGACCGAACCCAAAGCTCGTAATGCGGCACGAGAACGCCAAAGCCGCGGATAACTCGCACTTGCTGGCCATTCCAGGCAGCGCGCGCGCTGGTCATGGATTCGGCTGGCGGCTCTTCCAGAGCGGGAAGGCCAAGCCGCGCCAGCACATCGGCGACCAACGGGCCGGCAAGCCCCAGCGCCGTCTCTTCACTCAGCGGCGCCAACTCCACATCGTCCATGATGATGAAGCGCTCCAGGTGGGCCAGCAGCCGGTCATACTGGTCGGCGGCAATCTCCAGTTCGAGCTTATCGCCTTCGCGCCAGACGTGCAGGTCTCCCTGGATGCGCCCCTGCGCGTTGAGCACCAGGTTCCAGGCTCCGGCGGTGGGCCCCAGATCGTTCACCGTGTTGGTGACCATGCCGCTGAGCCAGCGGAAGCGGTCTTCGCCGCGCACGGCCACGCGCCGCAGCCAGCCCAGGTCGTGCACCGCGGCTCCAGAGAGCAGAGCCGCTGTTTCCCTGCTGGCCGCGTCCAACTCCCGTAGGGTCAGCACGCCGCGATAGGCTACAAGCTCCGGCACCACGGCGGCTTGAGTCAACAGCGTCGCGAGGGTTGTAGCCAGGGAGAGGTCGGTTTCCGTCATAGGGGATCTTTTTACCGGTACTGGCACAGTTTTTCTGCGCAAATCGCGCGTCAGACCGCATCCTGATTATAGCCTTGAAAGAAGATAGCCAATTTCCAGGCTAGAGGTACAACGAACAGATTCTAACGCGGCAAGGCAACGGTTTTCGAAGGATTCCGGTCTGAGTCGGCCTTTGCGTCGCCCTCTGTTTTGGTAGTCTGGCTAGGCCACAAACCGAAGACGTTAGTAATCTGGCACTTGTCGGGTCGCATAAACATGATGAAATTTGATTTATCCACGCCAATCAAGCCAGTCGAATCGTCTGCCGCTATGCCATTGGCCAGCGATGCACCGACAAAGCAAGAGTGCGCAAGAGGTATTAACTTTGACCCAGATTTATTTATTGATATTGTTGAAGCATCATAGACATGCACCATTTCAGCTCCTTGATCGAGGCTGTAAAGCTGTGTGCCAATATTCTGACCCATATTTCGGCCTGTGAAAAAGGCCATGTTCGCAGAACTTATTGAGCCGCCAGGCCCGGAAACGATCAGCTTGACGTAACCCTGAGAGAAGTTCTGGGCATCAAAACACACAGTCATAAGAAGTTGCGAACTATTGACAAAACGTGTTTCGAGGAGCTTACCGACGCTAATGCTGACGCGTTGGCCGAGCGCAAATCCAGAGCCACTAACCTTGATATTCCCTATGATGCAGGGGCCGTCGCACCTAATCATCCAGGGTGAAACTGCGATGATAAGGGGACGTGCTTGCTCTTGAGCTTGTCTGCTTGTTCGGTAGTCCAGAGAATTTCGAATGCCCTGTGACAAATTCTTCAATAGCAGCGATGAAGATATTAAAACCCCAATTCCGGCTGTTAGGATGATCACATTGCGAATTCGCACGATGGTGACCTCCGCGTTAACCCCAAATGAAAGGAATGCGTGGTATGTTAAGGCGTATTCGATCGAATATCCACTTCGCAATTCGTTCCGTATGGAACTGGCTGACGGCCTTCAGGTTCCACAAACCTATATGGATTGCGGCTCAATGGCGCATCATCCTTCGGCTGATGCCAGTTTTCTCAATCCTCTTGATCGCGTCAACAATCTTGTTTGCATGGCGTGACTTGAGACAAGAACCTGCTGCAAAGGCCCCCGATCAACCTCATTCCTCAGGGCTAGTCCGATATCAGGTTACGCTCGATTCGTTTGATATTAACACACAAACTGTCCATGCTCGCGCACAAGTATTCTTCTCCCCTGTCCCTGTAAAATCTAGAGACGCTCAGATCACAGACTACCCACAGCCTTTCTATTGCCAGTCGCAAGATCCTTTTCGAGTCGATCTTTCTAAGCCTAGCGTTTTCGTAGGGTTTGGCGGCAGAGTACAATTCAGCGACCTTGGAAGGACGTATTCTCAGGGTGGTTTACGACGAATTCAGGACGTTCAGCCCCTGGGTCCATGTGACCCGAAGCAAACCGAATTTGGCTTTGTCCAGTACAGTATACCAGTACAAGCTGAACTTTACGCTGTCGGAGATTCCCGGAAGTTTCCCTTCGACCGATACCTCCTCATCTACAGAGTATGGACTCCTGTGTTGGTCCAAAGACCCGATGGCGGATACCTGGGAATTCTTGGGCTCAACGATGTGGATAGCAAGCTGGCGGGATTTTCGATGAAGTACCCATCGTCTAGACAAATAGAAACGTGGTCCACCCCACCCATTGCCGATCAGAATCTTCCGCCTGTGACCTACAATGAGCAAATGTGGGCTGGGCGGCAAGTGGCCGTCACACTCGAGCGTGGATTTTTCATTCAAGGGATCACAATTTTCCTCGGTGGAGTCGTTCTAGTTTACCTGTTCCTGTTTGCATTCGTTCGGAAGAAAAAAGAGACGTGGACCCCCGACATTCTTGGTTTCTTTATTACGGTATGGGCAATCCGGAGCGCACTTTCGGTTGGAGGGCCTAACACTGCCACGGTAATCGACTACGCGGCATTGTGTTCTTACGTGTGCTTTATTGGAATCTTTATTTGTAGGGTCGCGAGTGACGCAAGATCGGGGCGGGCATAAGGATAGGGAGTGTCGATGAGCAAGCAGCACGGAAGGTTTCGCGGCTGGGCCTTGGCGGCGGCGTTGTGCCTTGTGGCAACCCTTGCGCCGGCGCAGTTGGCCCCACCGCAGGTGGCCGCGCCGCAGGCGCAAACTCTGCCCACAGGCAAGATCACCCCCGAGCAGGCGCGCCAGCTCTTTTCGCTGGTCGATGAACTGATTAAGTTCTCCTCCGGTGAAACTGGACTGCCCATCAAGAGCGCCGTCAAACGCCAGATCACCTCCCGCGCCGCGGTCGAAAGCTATCTGAAAGAGAAGTTCGAAGAAGACCAGAGCGCCAAACGAATGCAGCGCAGCGAGATCGTGCTCAGGAAGTTCGGCTTGCTGGACCGCGACTTCGCCCTCAAGCCCTTTCTGCTGGCGCTGCTCAAGGAGCAGATCGAGGCCTACTACGATTCCAAAACCAAGACCGTTTACATGCTCGATTGGGTGGACATCGAGGAGCAAAAGCCGGTGCTGGCTCACGAGCTGACGCACGCCCTGCAGGACCAGCACTCCGACCTCGAAAAATGGAGCGACCAGACCCCCGACGATGTCTCGCTCGACTCCCCCGGCGACACCGACCACCTGGCCAGGGACGAGATGGACACCGCGCGCGAGGCCGTCGCCGAGGGCCAGGCCACGGCCGTCATGATGGACTATATCCTCAAGCCCATGGGCAAGAGCCTGGTTAAAGACCCCGAGGTGATGAACATCGTCAGGCAGCATATGGCCGCCTCGGAAGATTCTCCCGTGCTGGCGCGCGCGCCGCTGCTGCTCTCCGAGTCGCTGCTCTTTCCCTATCGCGAGGGCCTCAGCTTCGAGCAGGACGTGTGGATGGACCAGGGCCAGGCGGCGGCCTTTGCCGGGACCCTGGACCGCCCGCCTACCTCGAGCTGGGAGATCATCAACCCGCGCGAGTACGAAAAGCGGCACGTGCCCGCCGTGCCTCTGCTGCCCAACATTCATCCGCTGGTGGACAAGCTCTACAAGCCTTACGATATCGGCCAGGTCGGCCAGCTCGACCTGCGCATTCTCACCGAGTTGTTCGGCGGCGAAGAGGCCTCCGGCAACCTGACCCCGGCCTGGGACGGCGGCCTCTATTGGGCCGGCCAGCGGCTCAGCGCCAAGACCGCGGCCGAGCAAGCCAATACAAACTCCATCGCCCTCTTCTATCTCTCTGTCTGGAAGAACGCCGCCTCCGCCCAGGCCTTCGCCCGGCTCTACGCCGATGAGCTGGGCCGCAAATACTCCGGCGTCAAACTCGACTCAGCCGATGAACGCGACGCCCGGACCAGTCCTTCCGCCGGATTCACCGTCTTTCCGCCTCACGTCTCTTCCGATCAGGAGCAGGTCTACTCCACCAGCGAAGGCCCGGTGGTCATCACCACCCGCGGCAAGCTGGTCTTCGTCGCCGAAAGTTTTCCGCTTGACCTGGCCCGCAAGCTCACCGCTCTCATCCTCGACGCGCAGGGAACCGGCGAACTCAAGTTGGCGAGCGCGCAATCAACACTGGGGATCCAAGCTTTCGATTCCGAAACATGGCAGCCGCTCACCGCCAACCTGATTCGCTTCTTTGCCGAGTGCGGCCTGATGAAGGCAGCGGTCGAGGCCGTGGTACAGGCATTAAGGTAGAGAGAGCCCCCTAAAAGATCACGCCGCATCTTTGCTGACGAGATACTCATCAAGGAGCACAGCCACCAGCACAGCCGTGGGGACCGAGACCATGGCTCCGAGAATGCCTCCAAGCGCGGAGCCGATCACCAGGGCAATCAGGATGGCAAGGCCGGGCAGACCGACTCTGTTTTTCATAATGCGCGGAATGAGATAGTAGTTTTCAACCAGTAGATAGATCACGTAAAAGATAGCAATGCCCAGCACCCGGCCCCATGAGTCAATGGCCGCTACCAGCAGCGCAAGCGCGATGCAGACCGCAGCGCCCAACACGGGGATGATGTTGAGCAGCCCCGTCAGCACGCCCAGCGCATAAGCATAGCGAACGTGGAGCGAGAGATAGACGATGGTGCTGGCAACTCCCAGGATGAGCATCAGGCTCCCTTGGCCAAGCAGCCATTTGCCCATGCGGATCTCCGCCCGTTGCAGGGTTTTGTCGAGGCGTTCGCGGCGTTCGCGCGGGAAAAATGAAAGAAACCACCGGTAAGCCTGGTCGCCTTCCAATATGAAATAAATGGTAAGGATAAAGCCCATGATGAAATCGAATAGCCTGCCCGCCCAGTTGCTGAGAGAGAACAGCAGATAAGTGGCAGCCTGACTAACGAAATCCTGAAGCCGGGAACTGATATCCGCGGTATCCAGGTGTTGAGCCAGGGGAATAGCCTTGAGTTTTTGTAAAAGTTCGGGTAACCGTGTTGGCATCTCCCGGGCTAACCCCTGAAGGTCGCTGATGACCGGAGGCAGGGCGAGGAACCCGAAGGCGGCAAGCGCTCCGGCCACAACGAGAAGGAGGATAAAAACGGCTGAGCCCTTGAATGGTTGCCAACTGCGAATGCGGAGCCGGGAAGTAAAACGCACCACAGGGGTGAGCACGACGGCAAAGAGCGCGCTGACATAGAGCAGCATGAGCACATCGCGGATCAGCCAGGCCAGGTAGCAGGCCAGGGCAAGTGCAAAGGCGAAGACTATGTCGCGGCGAAGAGTGCGCGGGCTATCGGAGGGCTCAGTCATGCGCGGAATTCCTGCAAGCCGGAGTATACGGCACCGGCAGTGCGTTCGGCTACAGCGAAACCAGAGTAGCTGTACCCATAAGCAATCCCGCCAAGTGGCTTTTTCCTGACCGGGGTCCCCGCGGACAGGTCTTCGTCCGTGGGGTGGAAATAAAAGCCACATCGAACACTCTCGGCAAGAACACGTTTACTCTGGTTTCGCTCTAATTCGGTGTCCATCAGGCTTGCGGCCAGAAAGTTCATTGTCGGGCGCCGCCCTACTTGTCCCCGCCCAGAATCGACCCCACAATCCCGCCAATCAGCGCGCCGCCGGCGGCCGGTCCCACTCGCCGGCTCTCGGTCCGCGGCAGGTACTCGGCAATCTGGTGCGCCAGCCGCGAAATGGGCAGCGTCTGCAGCCAAACCGTGCCCGGCCCTTGCAGCACGGCAAGAAAGAGGCCATCCCCGCCAAAGATCATGTTCTTGATCCCCGGCACCGTGGTGATCTGGAATCCCACCGAAGCCTGGAAGGCGCCCACGTGGCCCGGATGCACCCTCAGCACCTCGCCCGGAGACAGGTTTTTCACCACCAGCTCGCCGGATAGCTCCAGCCACGCCGTTCCCTGGCCGCCCACCTTCTGCAGCAGAAACCCGTTGCCGCCAAAGATGCCCGCCCCCAGCGACTGCTGGAAGCCCACCCCGATCGTCACCTGCGGCGTTGCGCACAGAAACCCGTGCCGGTGAATCATGTACTCATTGCCGGGCGTGACCTCGACCGGCACAATGTGGCCCGGCACCTTGGTGGCAAACGACACCACGCCGGCAGCCCCCGAGGCGCGGTACTCGGTCATAAATAGGCTCCCGCCCCCGGCCACCCGCTTCAAAGCGCCGAAGATTCCTCCGCCCCCGCCCATCTGCGTGTGGGTGGTCATCTGGATCGAAGCCGTCATCCACGAAAGCTCGCCGCTTTCGCTGAACACGCTCTCGTTCGGTTCAAGCTGCACATCGAGCACGGGCATGGTCGTGCCCTGAATCCGGGTTTGCATGGGTAATCTCCTTTTCATGCTCAGTGTAACTGCCCAAACCTGTGGAGAATCGAGTTAGAATTAATTTCTCTATGAAGAATTGGAGAATCCTGCACTTAACGCTTATTTCCTGAACTGTAATCCGCCGTCAAATCTTTTAGTATATGGTTGCTGTCCCTCTTCGCAGAAGGCGGCCTGATGCGCTACTCTTGCCTGAGACTCCTATGCCCCGTTTGATTCGCAGCTTTCGCAAAGCCCTCTGGCTGGCGCTGGAGCACGACGTGCTCAACTCTGCCAAAGCCGTCGCCTACTCGGGGATGCTGGCGCTGTTTCCGGCGCTGGTGGTCCTCACCGCGCTGCTGGCTCAGGCGCCGGAGGGAACCTCGCTAGTGGGCGAGGTGCGCGGCGCCTTCGAGCAGTTCCTGCCCGAAGGCGCCATGTCCCTGTTGCAGTCTGCAATGGAGACTCACCGCATCCACTCCGCGCAGTTGATCTACTCCGCGGCCGCTCTCTCGGTCTTTGCCGGCCTGGGGATGATGCTCTCGCTGATGGAGGGCTTTCGCCGCGCCTACGGGCTGCCGCGAGATCATTGGGGCTTCTGGCAGCGGCGGTTTAGGGCACTGTTACTGGTTCCCATTGTGCTGATTCCGCTCTCGATTGCCACCCTGGTGCTGGTCTTCGGCCGCCAGTTCGAGGCGTGGATGATCGACAACTCCACACATGAGTTGCATCACTTCGTGCTCGTCTTCTGGCGGATGGTCCGATGGGCCGTCGCGCTTGTCTCCAGCGTCAGTGTCCTCGGCGCTCTCTACCACTTCGGTACAGGTCACGTGAAAACTCATGCGAATTTGTGGAGCCGTAGACGATTGGCTCTGTTGGTGATTGTGGCTGGTGTGTGGACAGCTTTCATGGTAAATGCGGTGGTTTCTGGCAGGGGACACAGCACACGGGTACTCGATTTTACAAATCCATCGCTTTTCATAATTGTTGGAGTCGGCTGCTTTATTGCGTTTTTATTTGTTAGATACATACTTCCGCTCCACCAGCGCAAGGAGCACTGGGACTTGGTGGGACCGGGCGCGGTGGCCGCCACCCTGGTCTGGTTCCCGGCTACGCTGGCCTTCGGCTTCTATGTCACACGGATTGCCAATTATTCGATGTTCTACGGTTCCTTTGGCGCCGGCATCGCCACCCTGATCTGGCTCTACATCACCTCGTTCAGCGCGCTGCTGGGCGCGGAACTGAACGGCGTCCTTTTTCGGGAACGCCAGGAACGGGCTTCCGCGGGCTCCAAACGGAATCGCTCCCGCCTGTGACCATTTTCAGCGGCCATTCAAAACGGCCACCGGACCCTGAGGCTCAGGAACCGCCCAATCAATTCAGACGGTCGTCCGAAACTCGCCGTAGTTGTTCGTTTGTCGTGCTGCTTGAAGCCATTGGACACCGGTCAACCCTTGGAGATTACGTGTTTGGTCTTTGCTGCTCGGTTCGTCTTCGACAACCTTTCACGAGCCGCCTTCCTCGGAGGGAATTCTGCGTAAATCAACGCGAACCATGCGACTCCAAGCATCCCCATGAGCGCGATCCGCCAAATCCATTCGTCCGACAGCAGCTGCGTCCCGGCCGGGGGCATCGCCTTCAGAAATGAAACAACGGTGACTGCAAAGGAGAGACCGTAGCTGCCGAAGCGAAAGGCTATCCGCCCCCGGTCTTTGAAACCTTTTTTCTCCCTGTTCAAGCGGTAACGCTGCCAAGGCTTCTTCAGCGCCATATGCTTTTCTATGTGCTTACCGATATAAGAGCCTATATCCCTGATGTTGTGTGACAGGCCATAGACCATGCAATCGAACATCAGCGCGACAACTGGACAAATCAGGATCGCAGGGTCGCCCTTGAGTTCCTTGAAAAAGAAGCCCAGGAGTGTACCTAGGAAAACTGTCTTTGCCAGACCGACCTGTATCCGGTGTTTCTGGGCTTCAATGATCTCCGTTCGCAGCGCACGAAAATACTCAAGCAGACTAGGGGACGGGTTGTCGATTCCGGGCATGGTATTAGTGCAATTATAGGCCAGAAAACTCTCAAATAGCCAAGGGCCGGTTGCCCCATCCTTTCCGCGTTTATTGCGGAAAGGGTGGGAGACCACGAAGAATTGCATTCATGCCGTGCCGGTCAATTACTTCGCCGCCAACTGCCGCAGAACATACTGCAAAATCCCGCCATGCTCGAAGTACTCGATCTCCTGCGGCGTATCGATGCGCACCCTGGCGGAAAATTGTTTCGCTTTGCCATCGGCGGCCGTCGCCTGAACGGTCAACGTGCGGCCTTTGGCAAACCTCTCCGCAAGTAGCTTTGTCAGCCCAGGGAAGGAAAAAACCTCCTCGCCAGTCAGCCCCAGCGTTTCCACGCTTTGCCCATCGGCGAATTGCAATGGCAGAATCCCCATCCCCACCAGGTTCGACCGGTGAATCCGCTCAAAGCTCTCGGCAATCACCGTCCGCACGCCCAGCAATTTCGGTCCCTTGGCGGCCCAGTCGCGAGAGCTGCCGGAGCCGTACTCTTTCCCCGCCAGAATCACCAGCGGCACGCCCCGCTCGGCATATCGGACGCTGGCATCGAAGATGGACATTGGTTCGCCCTCGGGCAGTAGGCGCGTCACGCCGCCCTCGGTCCCCGGCGCGAGCCGGTTGCGCAGCCGCACATTGGCAAACGTGCCGCGAACCATCACTTCGTGATTGCCGCGCCGCGAGCCGTAGCTGTTGAACTCCGCCGGCTTCACGCCATGCGCCGCAAGATACTTTCCCGCCGGCCCGTTGGCCTTGATATTGCCTGCCGGAGAAATGTGGTCGGTAGTGACTGAGTCGCCCAGCACGGCCAGCACGCGCGCGCCAAGAATGTCAGTAACTGGCGCGGGAGCCGGAGTTATGCCGTCGAAGTACGGCGCTTTGCGAATATAAGTCGAATCCGGCTCCCACTGGTAGACCTCGCCGGTGGGGAACTTCAAGCCCTGCCAGTTAGCGTCGCCAAGGCTCACCGCCGCATATTCCTTGCGGAAGCTCTCGCTGGACAAGCCCTTTTCTATCGCCTCGGCCACCTCGGCTTGCGTCGGCCAGATCTCCTTGAGATAAACCGGCTTCCCTTCTCCATCCACGCCCAGCGCGTCGGTCTCGAAGTTATGCCCGATCCGTCCGGCCAGCGCATAGGCCACCACCAGCGGCGGGCTCATCAGATAGTTGGCCCGCACATCCACGTTCACGCGGCCCTCGAAGTTGCGATTGCCGCTCAGCACGCTGACCGCAACCAACCCGTGCTCCTCAATGCTTTGAGTCACGTCGGCAGGCAGCGGCCCGGAATTACCAATACAAGTTGTGCAGCCGTAGCCCACCACGTTGAACCTCAGCTTTTCGAGATACGGCAGCAAGCCCGCCTTGGCGTAGTAATCCGTCACCACCCGCGAGCCCGGCGCCAACGAGGTCTTCACCCACGGCGGCACGGTCAACCCTTTCTCCACCGCCTTTTTGGCCAGAATTCCCGCCGCCACCATCACCGAGGGGTTCGAGGTGTTGGTGCAACTGGTAATAGCCGCAATCACCACCGAGCCGTGATCGAGATACTTGTCCGGATCGACGCCGAACCGGTCTTGCACTGTATTCGACGCCTTCGCAGCCGCCAATGCCGCATCCTTCACTGCTCCCCTTTCCCACTTAGCAGCCATGCGCGTTCCCAGCGGCTTGGCCGTGGGCGAGAGCAGCGCCGGCAACTGCTGCGCAAAGTCAGCCGCCGCATCCTTCAGCAGCACACGATCCTGCGGGCGCTTCGGTCCGGCCACGCAAGGTTCAACGTTCGCCAAATCCAGCTCCAGAGTCTGCGTGTACTCGGCCTCGGGCGTCTCCGCAGTGTGGAACATCTCCTGCGCTTTGTAATAATCCTCGACCAGCGCAATCTGATCCTCGCTTCGGCCCGTCAATCTCAGATAGCGCAACGTCTCGGCGTCCACCGGGAAGATGCCGCAGGTCGCGCCGTACTCCGGGGCCATATTGCTTATGGTGGCCCGGTCGGCCAGCGGCAGCTCCGCCACGCCCGGGCCGAAGAACTCGACAAACTTGCCCACCACGCCCAGCTCGCGCAACGCCTGGGTCACAGTCAGAACTAAGTCAGTCGCCGTAGCGCCCTCGCGCAGTTTGCCGAGAAGCCGGTAGCCCACCACCTGCGGCACCAGCATCGAAACAGCCTGCCCCAGCATGGCCGCTTCGGCCTCGATGCCGCCCACGCCCCAGCCCAGCACGCCTAACCCGTTGATCATCGTGGTGTGAGAATCGGTGCCTACCACCGTGTCCGGATAAGCCACGAGTTCCCCGCCGATTTCGGTCGTGAAGACCACCCGCGCCAGGTATTCCAGATTTACCTGGTGGCAGATGCCCATCCCCGGCGGGACCGCGCTGAAGTTCCTGAAGGCCGTCTGGCCCCACTTGAGAAACGCATAGCGTTCGCGGTTGCGCTGAAACTCCAGCAGCGTGTTGGCATCGAAGGCCGCCACCGTGCCGTACTCGTCCACCTGCACCGAGTGGTCGATCACCAACTCGGCCGGAACCAGCGGATTCACGCGCTCCGGATCGCCGCCGAGAGTCTTGATGGCGTCGCGCATCGCGGCCAGATCCACTACCGCCGGCACGCCGGTAAAGTCCTGCATCAGCACCCGCGCCGGCATGTAGGCAATCTCCCGGCTGGGCTCGGCCTTGGCATCCCATTTGGCCAGAAACTCGATGTCCGCGGCCGTCACATTCACGCCATCCTCGCGGCGCAACAGGTTTTCCAGCAGTATCTTCAGGCTGAAGGGAAGCCGGCTCAGGTTGAAGCCGCGCACCGCCAGCGCCGGCAGGCTGTAAATCGTATAGGTTCGGTTGCCGGAGATGAGTTTTGTCCGGTTGTTAAAGCTGTTCATCTTGGGAAGCCTCTCTTGTCCGCGCACAGGCGGAGCAGATGCGCATGGGATACGCTTCGATTTTATCGCGGAGCTGCGGCGCCGGAAAATGAATGTGGACCTGGGCAGCGGGTCCGTCCCTGTGTTGCGGATGGTTTTCCATTTCCGGAGCGCGTCCTGGATAATCATTGTATGCGCCTCTTTATCGGAATACCCTTGGCCGCCGCCGTGATCGACGAACTCCGCGCAGCCTCCTCGCGGCTTCGCTCTAACGCGGACGGCCTCCGCTGGACCGCGCCTGAATCCTGGCATGTCACCCTGCAATTTCTGGGCAACACCAGCCCGGAACAATTCGCCTGCGTGGTCGCTCGCCTGCGTGCGCTGCATTCACCGCCGGTTTCTGTTTGCCTTGAGGAGCTGGGCTGCTTCGATCGCGCCGGAATTCTTATTGCCGGCGTCCGCCTCACGCCTGAGCTGCTCCTGCTTCAGGAACGTGTCGTCGCGGCCACCCAAACCTGCGGCTTCCTTCCTGAAACGCGTCCCTTCCAGCCGCATATCACGCTGGCGCGCAGCAAAGGCCGTCATAATCTAGACCAGCTCAAAGCCAAAATCCGCCGTCCTGCAAATTTTACCCGCTTTGTCGCTAGAGAGTTTCTCCTTTACGAAAGCTTCCTCTCGTCCGCCGGCGCACGCTACGAAATTCGCGAGCGCTTTCCTTTCGCCGGAGAATAAGCATTTTATTTGTTTAAATCTGTTTCATCTCCAGTCAACTCCCGCCCCCATCTGTTACCCTCAAATGTGCGTTTTATCACATCAAATTTGCCCGCGCCGCCGCGCCTCGAGGATCATCGCCCTCATGCCTGAACCGTCCCGCCGTTCACCCGCCTCCGATATTGAGCCTCATGATTCATTGGGATTCTTCCACCCATCGAAGCGCCCTTACCGCTTCACTATCCTGATGTTCATCAGCTTGATAGTACTGGGCAGCTATTTTGCCTATGACAGCATCGGCGCCCTCGCGCCCACACTTATCGATGCGTTGCATCTGGACCGCAGCACCATCGGAAATCTCTACACGGCATACTCCGTGGCCGCCATCATCATCGTGTTCTTTGGGGGCATGCTTTACGACAAGCTCGGACCCCGCCGGGCCAGCCTGCTGTTTTGCAGCCTTGTCCTCCTGGGCGCCACCATCGTGGCCATCGCACACTCCAAGTGGGAGCTCTTTGCCGGACGGTTGATATTCGGCGCGGGTTCCGAATCCCTCATCGTGGTGCAGAGCGCCATCATCAGCCGCTGGTTCAAGGGCAAGGAGATGGCTTTGGCATTCGGCATCGCCCTCACCATCAGCCGCGTCGGAACCCTCTTCAGCTTCAATACCGAGGAACTCATCTCTCAATACTTCGGCAGCTACCGCATCGCTCTCTGGGCCGCGGCGGGTTTCTGCCTGTTCTCCGTGATGTGCAACGTGGTCTTTAATGCCATGGACCGCCATGGGGAGAAGGTGCTCGCGCTTCCGAAACCGGACGCTGGCGACAAGATCGTCTTCTCCGATATCGGGAAGTTCAACTCATCCTTCTGGTTCGTAACCCTTCTCTGCGTCACCTTCTATAGCGCCATCTTCCCCTTCACGGCCCTCGCCACAGATATGTTCCACGACAAGTGGGGCTTTCCCCTGGTGAGTTCGGGCACGGGCGGGTTCCTGGCCCAGATCTTCGACAACTTCATTCACATGTTCTCGACGGCGCCGGGTATCACCAGTATTGTGGTATTCGCATCCATGGTCTTCGCACCCTTCGCCGGCAGCCTGGTGGACCGCATCGGCAAGCGGGCCACGCTGATGGTTGTGGGTTCCCTCATGCTGATTCCCGCGCACCTGATCATGGGCATCACCCATTGGAATCCCATTCCCAGCATGGTCGTGCTCGGCGCCGCCTTTGTACTGGTGCCCGCGGCCATGTGGCCTTCGGTTCCACTCGTGGTGGAGGAGAAACGCGTGGGCACGGCCTTCGGCCTGATGACGGCCATCCAGAATCTGGGCCTTGCGCTCTTCCCCACTCTGAACGGCATGCTCCGCGACGTCACCGGAACTTATACCGCGACCCAGGTCATGTTCGCGGGTCTCGGCGTGGCGGGGCTCATCTTCGCCTTGTTATTGCTGCGGTCGGATAGGCGGCATGGCAACGTACTGGAGCAAGGAAAAAAGCGGGAGAACGAAATTCGTCCTTTATTGGTATGATTCCTTCATACTCGTGCTAGACTCTTCTTCAGGAGCAATTCGTCATGTCAGCCACTCTCTGCGAAAAACGAACGGTCAGCCTGCCCAGTGAGCAGGGGCGTTATATTGACCAATTAGTGGATTCCGGAGCCTACGCCTCGGCCAGTGAGGTCGTCCGCGCCGGCCTGCGCGCGCTGGAAGAACGAGACGCCGCTGTGGAGCGCTGGCTGCGGACGGAGGTAGTGCAAGCCTATGACGAACTGGATGCGGACCCCGGCAGCGCAGTTCCGGCTGAAGAGGTCTTCACGGAGCTTCGGAAGCACGTTGCCAACAGAATCGCCGGCCGGCAATGATGTACCGCGTCGCATTTACGCGCCGCGCTCAAGCCGATCTGCACGGATTCTTCGACTATCTCGCGGACCGCTTCGGCTTTACCAATGCCCAGCGTTATGTGGAACAGATCGAGAAGACCTGTCCAAGTTTGGGCACGATGCCTAACCGGGGAACGGAGCGTTCGGATTTGAGACCGGGGTTGCGGATAATGGGATTCCGGCGCAGGGTAACGATTGCCTTCCGCGTGTAGGGGGATTCGGTGAGCATTCTCCGTATTCTCTACGGCGGCCGTAGCGTCGATCTCGCCTTTCCGCAGGTCGAAGACTAAGAGGTCCGTCTTCCCCTACCGCTGCGGCTCCATGTTATAGAGGAAGAAGGCCCGCAGCTCCAGGTAGGGCCCGTGGAAATCCCTGGGCAGCGGCGGGTAATTCGAGCCGGTCAGAGCGCCCCAGGCCGCGCGGTCCAACGCCACGTCGCCGCTGCGGCCCTCCAGAATCAGGCTGCCATCCATCAGCCGCCCGTTGGGCAGCACCTTGGAGCGAATCGCCACCATCCCCGACTTCAGAATCGGCGGGTTGACTTCGTCGGGAATCAGCGGATCCCAGGTGTGTTCCGTCTCCCAATGCCAGCGCGCCAGCCAACTGTTGAAGTCCACGCCCTGGGTGTCGGACAAAATATCCACGCCTCCCGTTCCGGCGCCGGGATGCCGCGACAGCCCGCCACTGGGAAGATTGCCCTCGCCCGTGCCGTGGTTCCGTGATGCGCCCTTCATGGCCTCGCGCAACTGGTCGGCTGGATTTTGCGAGCCTAGGGCAAAGTTGGGCCGGGCAGGCACCGCCGCCGGACGAGGCGCCTCAAGCTGCGACTGCTCGTTCGGCGGAATGGGCGGCGGCGCAGGGGGTGCGGCGGGTTGCGGCGCGGCCTCCGGAGCCGGCGGATTCGCCCGCTTCATCGCTTCCAGCGTCTCCTTGTCAATCAGGGGCGGATGCGTCAGCGGCTTGACAATAGGCTTAGGCGGCAACGTAAACGGCGTGTCCAGATAGGTAAAATCCTTGTGCTGCTTGATCGCATTCCGGTCAACCACCACCGGCACCTTGAAAATGTACTTGGGAATCCAGGTCACCGCCGAAAGCAACGCCAGGTGGATGAGGATGGCCAGCCAGAAGCCCTCGCGCAGACGCGCCCAGCGCCGCTCGTCCTCCATCTCGCTGATCATCTGCAGCAGTTCGTGGGTGTCGTAGTCTATCCAGCGCGAACCGCGAACCACCGGGGACGCGGACTCCGCCGGGTGCAACTCCGCGTCCGCAGCAGGAACGCCCGGGGCGAGGCTGGTTTGCGTGGGGTTGGTTCCCGCGGGCCCGTTAGGCTCGTTCACATCGCTTGGCGCTTGGTCGATGGGCATTCGATCTTGAGGAGCATCCCCGGACGCACACGCGCCCACTGCTCCGTTTCGAGTCCTTTCTCTCTATTCTCTCATCCGGACCAACAACCGGTCTCATAAATGCTAAGAGGCTCAATTCGACGACTGTGAGACCCGCCAACAACCGGGGCCCCCAACGAGCGTTCTTTGCTCGTTGGGGTGGCGCAAGGCGGGGCTCATGCACTCTGCGTGTCGATGCAGATGGTTTATGAGACCGGTTCAAGCCCTGCCCATCGCCTCGGCCCGTACAATGGTTCCTGACAGTAAGACGGATTTGCCCGCGGAAGGGGACCCTTTTTGAAAGCTGTTTTTCTTCGATTGATGGCCAAGTGGAAGCTTGTAGCCCTTTTATTGGCTAATTTTTTGGCTAAGTTCGGCGTTTGGGGCGTGGGCGCGGCCGCGCTGCTCGACTCATCCACGATTCCCATTCCCATGGACGCCATTCTGGCCGGATACGTTTGGTACGACAAAAGCCATTTCTGGCTCTATTGCCTGCTGGCCTCGGTGGGTTCGGCCATCGGCGGTCTGCTGCCCTACGGACTGGGCCGCGCCGGCGGCGAACTCTTCCTGCTCAAGCATGTCAACCGTAAACATTACGAGCGGATGCGCACCCGCTTCGAGCGCCAGGAGTTCCTGGCCATGATGATTCCCTCCATGCTGCCCCCGCCCACCCCTTGGAAGGCCTGCGTCTTTGCCGCCGGGGTCTTCGAAATGAGAATTGTCGCCTTCATGCTGGCCGTCTTCTCTGGCCGCATGATCCGCTGGCTGGTGCTCTCCCTGCTGGTGCTCAAGCTGGGTCCGGGCGTGGTCGATGTGATGCAGCACCACGGGCTGGCTCTGCTGGCCATCGTCGGCGGCCTGGCGGTGATTGGCTTTGCCTGGTGGTGGATGCGGCGCAAGCGCACCGGCAAGCTGGACATTGACTGATCCGAAATGAAGAAAATGAATTGAGGATGGAATGACCAATAATCCCTATTGCCCGCAGCAAGACATCGTGACACTGATGAAGCAGTACAACCAGCAGGTCAAGGAATCTCCTCAGCTTCCCGACCCGGAGACGCGCCTGCTTCGCGCGCGGCTGGTATTTGAAGAGGCTCTCGAATTCGTCAAAGGATGCGGTTGCACCGTCACCAGGACCATAGCCGGATCGAACGGCGAAGATCAGGCCGCCGTCATTGACGGGATCAGCGTCGTGCTCGACCCCAATGGCAAACCCGATTTCGTCGAATACGTGGACGGATGCATCGATCAGCTGGTTGTCACTTACGGTGCGCTCAACGCCGCCGGCGTGAAGGCTCAGCCCGCCTGGGATGAAGTGCAGCGCAGCAACATGAGCAAGGCATGGCCGCATTGCAGCGTTTGCGACGCTGTTTTGGTGCAGGGTAGTGGCCCCGAGCTGCTCCATCCGGAAGACGTCAACGCCCATCCTGGAGTTTGGAAGCCGATTCTGAAGATTCATAAGCGGCCGGACGGCAAGGTCATCAAGTCGCCAACCTATTCACCCGCCGATTTAAAGCGCGTGATTGCTGAGCAGATCCAGCAGGCCGGTTAATGTAGCGCCGGCCTCCTGGCCGGCTGTCGTGCGGGCGTCCTCGCCCGCGCCGGGTGCCCCACCCTTGCCGCGTTTTTGTTTTTGCGGCTTCGGGGTCCCCAACGACAGGTCTTCGTCGTTGGGGTGATCTAGGGTGGGTGAATAAATCTCTATTGCACTCGCACTCTCCGAGTGTCACAATGGTTCCGCCACAAATTTCAAAAACCTAACCGCATGAAAACCTGCCCGCAATGCGACTCCGGCTATCCCGACAGCCACACCACCTGCCCCACCCACGGCCTGCCGCTCAACGAGATCCGCGACCTCAAGCCGGGCATGGTCATCCGCAACACCTACCGCATCGTTCGCAAGCTCGGCCAGGGCGGCATGGGCGCCGTCTATCTCGCCCAGCACACGCTCATGAACGAACCGCAGGCCCTCAAGTTCCTCTCTTCCGAGTTGAGCCAGGACCAGGCCTTCACCGCCCGCTTTCTGCGCGAGGTCCGCACCCTCCGCCAGATTCGCCACAAAAACGTAGTCGATGCGGGCAACCTGGAGCCCGCCGAGGATGGAACCCTCTTCTTCTCCATGGAGTTCGTTGACGGCCCCGACCTTCGGATATTTCTGCACGATGCGCATAAGCCCTTCGATGTCTCATTGGCGCTGAACATCACCCGCCAAATCGCCGAAGGCCTCGGCGCGGCCCACGCCAAAGGCATGGTCCACCGCGACATCAAGCCGGAAAACATTCTCATGGCCCGCGACGCCGGCGCATGGCTTCCCAAAATCGCCGACTTCGGCATCGTGGCCACCAAGGAGTCCAGCACCGCCTACACCCGCACCGGCGGGACTCTGCTCACCATGGCCTACGCCGCCCCCGAGCAGTGGCGTGGAACCCCCGCCGCCGAACTCGACGGACGGACTGATTTATATGCCCTCGGCGGCCTCCTCTACGAGATGCTCACCGGGCAAACGCCCTTCCACGCCGAAAACTACGAAGGCTGGGCGCGCCAGCATCAAACCACCCCGCCCCAGCCGCCCAGCGCCCTCCGCCCCGATCTTGCCAACTGGCAAGGACTCGACGCGCTCACCCTCCGCCTCCTCGCCAAAGACCGCAACGACCGCCCCAAAGACGTTGCTGAACTGCACGGCCTGATCGACGCCGTGCGGTATCTTCCTCCCGAGGCGCGACGGGAAACTGTGAGGGAAGACACGGCAATGGATGCGACTCAAGCATCCGCCGAAAACAGCACCAAGCTAGCGACCCGTTCGGGATCGCGTTGGGTAGTAGCAGCGGGGTCGATGCTTCTTGTCGCGCTTATTGTTTTTGCACTGTCAAGATCGAAGCCATCAAACGAGCCTACTGGCTCAATCGGACAAACAACGCCTGCCATTCAACCGCAGACAGAACAGATCGAGCAACCCAAATTACAGAATGGATTTACGCTAGATATTGCCGGAACAGAGAAGAAAGCCGAGGTGCTTTTCAAACAGAAGCATTACTCTGATGCAAGGCCTCTTTTTGTACAGGCCTGCAACGGCGGGGAGATGAAAGCCTGTAGCTACCTTGGCTATCTCTGCGCCAAGGGTCTAGGTGGCGAGCGCGATGTGCAAACAGCTCGCGTGGTCTATAAGAAAGCCTGCGACAAGGGAACCCTTTCCAGTTGCGCGAGCCTCGGCACGCTCTATCAGGATGCCGGAAAAAGCGAAGAGGCCAGTACGTATTTTCAAAAAGCCTGTAACGGTGGAGTGGCCGAAGCTTGTGACTTGCTGCGCGGTGTACAGTAAGCCGAGGATCGGCCTGGAAAAACACGGGAGAAAGAGATGCAGAAACTGAAATTCGCTGGATGGGCGTTGGCTGCGGCTTTAATGACTGCGGCGTTTCCGGCCCTGGCGCAGCAGGATGATGTGCCAATCCTGCGCCCGAAGAACCAGACAACCAAACCGGCAAGTGCGACCCTGCTTGTGACCTGCGACCTAGTCTGTAATTGGAAGCTGGATGGTGTGGCAAAGGGTCGCATTGAGACCGGAGGCTCGGCCAAGGCGAAGGTCGTTCTCGGCCAGCACGTGGTGGTTGCCACAACCGAGGAAGGTCTTGATAAAGTCCAGCAACTCACTGAGGTTAAGGCCACTGGGCAGAAAGTTGTGAGCCTTGAGCTCAAGCCGATACGCGATACCCGGCTCAAAGCCGAAAAGGAGGCCAAAGACAAGGCAGCGCAGGCAGTGCGGGATGAGGCTGCCGAGCGGTTCAAGGAGGGACAGGGACTTTCAGATTCCAAACATTACGAGGATGCGAGGCTACTTTACCAAAAGGCCTGTGACGGTGAAGAAATGGCCGGATGCGACAAACTCGGCAAGCTCTACGATAATGGCCAAGGCGTAACCCGGGATTACGCTCAGGCACGCACGTTTTACCAGAAGGCCTGCGACGGTGGAAATATGGACGGATGCGATGACCTCGGCAGTCTGTATTATTACGGCCGCGGCGTGACTCTGGATTATGCTCAGGCGCATACGTTGATTCAGAAAGCCTGCGACGGCGGAAGCATGGAAGGATGCACCGACCTTGGCATACTCTACGACATTGGGCACGGCGTGACCCAAGACTATAGCCAAGCACGCACGTTTTATCAAAAGGCCTGTAACTCAAGAAATATGGACGGGTGTTTCGCTCTCGGCAATCTCTACGACCATGGCCACGGAGTGACCCAAGACTACGTCCAAGCGCGCGCGTTATATAAGAAGGCCTGCGACGGCGGAAGTATGGCCGGATGCGCGAATCTAGGCGTCATATACTATTATGGCAATGGCCTGACCCATGATTATGCCCAAGCGCAAAGTCTCTTCCAGAAGGCATGCGACGACTGGTACATGCAGGGTTGTACCTATCTCGGCGGTCTCTACCAGAACGGTCAAGGCGTGAGCCGGGACTATGCTCAGGCACGTGCGTTGTATCAGAGAGCATGTGACGGCGGGTACATGCCGGGTTGCTCCAGTCTCGGATGGCTCTACCAGAACGGCCATGGAGTGGCGCAGGATTATGCGCAAGCGCGCATGCTATACAAAAAGGCTTGCGAAGGTGGGATGGAGAAGGCTTGCACGACCCTCAAAGCCGAACAGGAGGAACAACAAAAAGCTGCACAAGATCGGCAGAAAAAGGAGCAGATAGCGCAGAATGAGGTCTCACCTCGCCAAGTTTTGGAGATAGACCATCCGGACTCGGTAGCGAAGGTGAACAGGCCAAGAGTGCTTGTTTGGGGTGATAAAACTTCTAACGGCGCGGTTTACTCCACAGTCAAAGATGCTTTGAGCGGTCATTCGATGAAGAAAATCCATACTGACTTCGCAGATGTTTCCTCTACGTTTTCATATTCAGAGACGCCAGCCGGATGGATGGCCTATAGCGTGTTTGCGGTTGCCACCATTACAGTTACCAATACTAGCAATGGGCCAATCGAAATTGGTGGCACTACGCAGACGCTTGAAGCCCCTTCCAAAAAATACTTTGACAAGGAGCAGATTGGCTGCTCGTACATCGCATACTGGAGCGCCCCACGGCAGAAAAAGACACAGCCGCTACCCTCGGAGGCCAAAGGGACAATAGCTCCACATGAAAGTCGTCAGTTCTCCGTCATTATGCACGTGCACATGTCCGGTGCCGGCGTCCCGGACAATGCTCCAGATGCCAGCAATGTTATCGGTGCTCCTGTACCTGTGCGGTACTCTATCCGAGTCGGCAGCCAGGATTTCGTTTTTCCAGAGGAAATCCCCACTCAATATACGGGAGACTACTCCTGCCGACCAGTGCCAGAGCGCTAGTCTGGGTAAATCTGGATGTTGAGGTATCCGCTTAAACTATCGGATATCCTGCATCAGCCAAGGAATACCCTCATTTGCATTTAGTTAGCAAACACAGGAGGCTCTCACTATGGATACGTTCCTTTGCAAACCAGAGGTTTTTGGGGTTGGTGTACAAGCGTTGACAGCCTTGGCCGCACTGGCCATAGCAGTCCTTGGATTGATTGGCCTCATTTTCTACACGATTTACACCCGCAACATGATGAAAATCAGCGAGAAGGCATGGCAACTCAATCTGTTGCCCTCCCTGGTTATAGAAGTGGGTTTATCGGCGGGTGGCCCCGGTCTCCGGGTGCAATCCCCACAACAATCAGGGTGCCCCCGGTCCCTCGCCTTTGGGGACCGGGGAGGGAATGAGACAGACTCCAATTGTTTTTTGGGACGGTGGGTGGCACGAGTCCCGATGAGTCCAGATTTACCGGGTGGGCAGGTGGCCCGTTCATGAACCTCGAAGAATCACGATGAGCCATGAGAAGCTGTGCCCTGTTCATCGCGGTCTTATTGTCTTATCGCGATGAGCGTGCGGGTGCCCTGGCTCCGGAATTTCGGACCTTGGATAGCACACGATTGAAAGATCAAACCTTACATCAAGTACTGCACCTTGGCCGCACCCAGCGTATTCAGCCGGCGGTCGAAGGTAACGAGAGTCGCATTGGAGATTGCGGCAAAGGTGGCCAGATAAGCATCCGTCCATGCATTCGGCCCTCCGGCGATCTTCTCGCCGAGTTCTCTCCAGCGTTCACTCAGGCTGGGCGGTTCTGCCAGGAAATCGACGCGCGGGTCCATGCGCCACGCATCGTAGACAAGCCATGCCTGAGGCGGCGCAAGCACATCTTCGCCCATCACATGCTGATTCGTGAGCAGGCGCAACAAACCTAACTCGGTGATACGGCAGAAGACGATCTGTGCGTCTTCCAGGCCCTCCAGCCATGCCTTGGCCCGCTCATGGTGGATATGCCGGTTGGAAGTAAGCCCAATCCAGAGATTGACGTCAGGCAAGCAGATCATCGAAGTCGAAATCCTTTAAATCCAGAACCCCTGGGCTTTTTGATGGAACCAGAGGCAGCTTGACGGGCGTTTGACCGGAGTGACCGCGCGGAGCGGCGCCTAATTCATGCTCCAGGGCGCGAATCACGAATTCCTCTACAGTAACTCCCTGCAGACGCGCGATTTGCTCGCCTTGGCGGAATAAAGACTCTGGAAATTCGATGATGGTACTCATAGCAGTCCCTCAAACTAATCTTACGCTGATTTTGGAGGCGCGTGGCCCGCTCATCGTTCCCGAAGAATCACCTTGAACCTTGAAAAGCTGTGCCCCGTTCATCGTCTTTTCGCGATGAGCGGGCGGGTGATGCAGGTGAAACGACCTAAGAGCTGCTCACCCCCGGAATAGTGGCGCGGATTCTGAGCAGATCGGCCACCCTTCCGAGAGCGCCGTCGATAGTCCATACGTGCGTCCCAGACACAGCCAGGCAGGACGCGATTAAATGGGCATCCGTCAGACCTATCCCCTTCGATGCCAGCCCCCGCGTTTCAATCATCAGACGCACATCCGCCAGGCGAATCAGGCAAATCTGGTGAAGGCTGTCGAGATAATGCAGCGTATTCTTGCGATCAGGCAAAAACCCACAAGCCAACTCCGCCACGATATACGGGTGAATGCAGAGCTGGTCATGATCAATCAGGCTTTCCAACTCTGCTTTGAAGCGGCCACGGCGGAAGATCTCAATCCAGATGGACGTGTCTGCAAGAATCACTGTTCGTCAACGCGCAATCTGCGCGCGTCCTCGATATTCGGAGCCGTTCCGGCCAGCGCCAGCAGCCGGCGCCCTGCCTCGCGCGCAATTAAGGATTTCAGCGCCTCGCGCAGTAACTCCGCACGCTCTGTGAGGCCGGTATATTCGTAGGCTGTCTTCAACAGGCTGTCATCGAGCGATACAGTTGCTCTCACAAGTTCCTCCATGCACCAATTATAGCACCAAATGTAGCCTAAAATGCGTTCACGGTGGGGGGGCGATCTTTGCTCTGAGGGGTGAAGGGACAGCTCTTCGTCCGTGGGGTGGCCGGACGAAGTCTGGGAAACCGAAACCCTTCGTTCTCCCCGCCGCAGGCCGCTGGCCGCACCGCAGGTGCTTGCAGATTATTTCCCCATATCGTGCACAATAATCCCAGAAGTCTTCCTTCGAACACTGTCCAGGTACGTCCATTTCGCGCCCCTTTTCAGCCGCAAGCAGCCTGTAGAGGCCGAGACAGACCGTAACTCCTTATCCTGGAATATTTTGCAGGGAACTTCATTGTTTCCAATATTTTGCAGCGCAACCCTGCCTGTAAGCTCAAGAAAAACAAGGATTTTGCGCCCAAAATATGGGTGGGGGTACCCGATGGTCCAGCTTTGCCGGCCTATCAAGACCAATGGACAACGATGTCAATCTTCGGCGGGTTCTATCAAAGGGGATGTCAAGTAAAAACACTTCTTCTGATTCTGATCCGCTTATGTCACGATTTCCTGCGCCTGTGCCGCGCTCATCCGCCGCACTAGCACGGGAACCCCAAAGGCCAGCCCGGCCACCAGCGCCGTAGACAGCAAATCGTTGCGGTAGAACGGAACAGCCGCCGCGAAGCACGCGCCCAGCCCGCCCAGCGTGTGCGGATACGGATACGCGAAGCCGCTCACCCAGGTCGCATAGTTCGAGACCAGGAAAAACGAGGTCGGCCCCAGCAGCGCGCCCGCCGCCACCCGCACAAAGCTCGTCCGTGCCCGCAGCAGGATCAGCCCCAACGCCATGGCCATCCCATACCACGCCCAGGTGGCCGCGTAGAGCTGCCAGGCAAAGGCGTAGTGGTAGCTGTAAACAGTGAGAAAGTAATCGGTAGCCATGAGCGCGGCCAGCGGTATCAGCATCTCCCGCCACGGCCGCCGCGCGCCAAAGTAAAGCAGAGCGCCGCCCACCGCGGTAAAGTTCATCCACCCCGCATGGGGCAGCAAACGGCTCAACACGGCAACCAGTAACAGAAGATAAGCGGGCATGTACACCTCAGATTTCAGGATTCCGTCGTCGCCCCAGGGGAAAACACTCCAGGCGCGCATCGGCGCTGTCTTCATTTTGCGGGTAGTGCGCCGCCGGGTCAACCCGTAACCTTTACGCGATGAACAAATCTTTTCATTTGGGGCAACACCGCTACCGCTGCTCCCGTCCATTCATCGCCTCGCCCGCCTCGTCGCGCCCGTCCACGATATAAACCCAGCCGCTCAGGGGGTGTCGGCCTGGCATGCGGCCAGCGCCGAGAAAAGGATAGTCGAAGCGCAGATCGTAAAACTCGACCGTGGTCCACGTCCGGTTGCGTGGCAGTTGCGGCGGCTTCAGGCCCGGCGCTGCCTCCTGGCCCACGTCCCGCACCACTGCCCACGTGCCCCAGTCCGGATAAACCCGTCCCAGCAGCGTACGTTTGGCGGCCTCTGTGGCCGCTGTCGCCGGTGGCTTGTAGAGCACGTCCCGGCGCGGGTCGCTCATGATCTCCCCGCTCAGCGTGTTGATCTCGGCGGTCTGGTAATACTCCTCCGTCTCCAGAATCGCGTGCCAACGGAAGGGATTAATGGGATAAGGTTCCAGAGCCATGCGCTTCACCGCACCCGTCGCGATCTGCGTGTTTTCTGCCATCATCCGCGCCCGCCCCTGCTCCGCCCAGCGCCATCCGCACAGCAAGACCATCCCCGTCAGCGCGAAGATCGCCCATCCCCGCCCGCGGAATTCGACCCGCCGCACGCCAATCTCCCCGCCAACCAGCCCCAGCAGCTCCGGAATCACCAGCGCCGCCAAGAGCAATGCCCACAGCACCGGCTCGGCAATAAAAACAAAACTCCCCGCATACCAGCGCGGATTGAAGGGGAAAAACGGCCGCAGCCCGTAGTTGTTCGTCCAGTCCAGCAGCAGATGGCACAACGCGGAGAGCAACGCCGTCAGATAAAGCCAGCCCCAGCGAACTTGCTGCCGGGCTCTGAGGCTGGGCGAGCCTGGGTCAACCGGAGGCCCCGCCGACAGCCTTCGCCGTCTCCGTCCCTCCCACCAGCGATCTAGCAGCCACACCGCGCCCACCGCCGCAGCCGCCACCACCGGCACGGCAAGGAACGTATGCGTAATGCCGCGATGGTGCTTCAGCTCCTCGACCGGCCCCGCCAACCCCCACAGCACATCGATGTCGGCAGCCTCGGCGGCCAGCACAGCCGCCAGCGTGGCGTAAGCCGTCTTGCGGTTCAACCCCGCCCGCCCAATGCACGCTCCGGCCAAAAAATGAGTTACAGGTTCCATAGCTGTCTGCAAATCATACTACCCTGCTCCCCGGCACCCTATAATTTCCCCCATGGGCGAACGAAGCTCCCCACACTCATCTCCGGCCCGGCGCGCCGCCGAACTCAGCTCCGAACTGCGCCGCCACGAGCACCTCTACTACGTTCTCGACGCCCCGGAGATCAGCGACGCCGCCTACGATGCGTTGATGAACGAGCTCAAGCAGCTCGAGGCCGCGCATCCCGAGCTTGTCACCCCTGACTCGCCCACCCAGCGCGTCGGAGGCAAGCCCGCCGAGGGCTTCCGCAAGGTCGCGCATTCCCGCCCCATGCTTTCGCTGGATAATGCCTACTCCGCCGAGGAGCTGATCGCCTGGGATGCCCGCTGCCGCGAGTTGGCCGGCCCGTTGCCGGTCGAGTATGTGGCCGAGTACAAGCTGGACGGTTTGAGCGTGGCGCTGAGCTATAAACCGGGTAAAGACGGTTGCGCGCAGCTGTCCTCAGGACTGACCCGCGGCGACGGCCAAACCGGCGAGGATGTCACCTCCAACATTCGCACCATTCGCAGCGTTCCGCTCAGCATCTCCGCTGAAAAGCTGAAGAAGCTCAGCCTCCCTCAAGAATTCGAGGTTCGCGGCGAAGTGATCATGCCCGAAGCAGCTTTCCTACGCCTGAACGAGGAGAAGGAGCAGCAGGGCCTCGCGCCCGCCGTCAACCCGCGCAACGCCGCCGCCGGCACATTGCGCACCCTCGAACCCTCCATCGTCGCCAATCGACGGCTGGAGTTCTACGCCTACTTCCTGCTCGTCCAGATCGAAGGCAGGAGCGACTACTGGCCGCGTGGCCAGCGCGCTACTCTCGATGCGCTTGCTGCCCTAGGCTTCCGTGTCAATCCACACCACAAGCTGGTCGCCTCGGTCGAGCAGATGACCCGCTTCATCGATGCCGCCGAAGCCGCTCGCTCCACGCTCGGTTACGAAATCGACGGCGTTGTCCTCAAGGTGGACTCGCACGCCACGCAGCAGCGTCTCGGCTACACCGGCCGCGCTCCGCGCTGGGCCATTGCCTACAAGTTCACCGCCCGCTCCGGCATCACCCAGGTTAATTCCATCACGGTGCAGGTGGGCCGCACCGGCAAGCTGACCCCGGTCGCCGAACTGGCCCCGGTCTTCATCGGCGGCACCACGGTAAGCCGCGCCACGCTGCACAACGCCGACTTCATCGAGCGCCTCGGCCTCAAGCTCGGCGACTGGGTGCGTGTCGAGCGCGGCGGCGACGTCATCCCCAAGGTCGTCGAAGTTCTCGAAGACGCCGACCATCCGCGCGGAAAGCAGCCTTTCGTTTTTCCGTCGAAATGTCCGGAGTGCCACTCGCACGTCGTCCGCGCCGAGGGCGAAGTGGACTTCCGCTGCGTCAACGCCGATTGCCCTGCCAAGCTCCGCGAAAGCCTGCTCCACTTTGCCTCCCGCGGTGTCATGAACATCGAGGGCCTGGGCGAAGCGGTAGTGCAGCAGTTGCTCGATCGCAAGCTGGTCGCAAGTGTTGCCGACCTCTACTCCCTCACTGAAGAGCAGTTGACCGGCCTCGACCGCTTTGCGGAAAAATCCGCCCGCTCCCTCATCGAAGAAATTGAGCGTTCCAAGACGGCCGGCCTCGCCCGTGTCCTGATGGGCCTGGGCATTCGCTTTGTCGGCGAGCGCACTGCCGAGTTGCTGGCAGAGGAGTTCGGCTCCATCGAAGCTCTGAAAGCTGCCTCCTCCGAAGAACTGGAGCGCGTGGAAGAGGTTGGCCCGCGCATCTCGCAGGCCATTCTGGAATTCTTTGCGCAGCCGGCAAACCTGGCTCTCATCAAGAGCCTGAAGCACGTCGGTGTAAAAATGACCGCTGAGAAGAAACAGCGCTCAGCCCAATTGGCGGGGCTAACCTTCGTGCTCACCGGCACGCTGCCTACGCTCACCCGCGAAGAGGCCAAGGCGAGGATCGAGGCCGCGGGCGGCAAGACCGCCGCAGCCGTCAGCAAGAAAACCAGCTACGTGGTGGCCGGCGAAGAAGCCGGCTCCAAGCTCGACAAGGCGCGCGAACTCAAAGTTCCCGTGCTGGATGAGGCCGGGCTGCTGGCGCTGCTTGAAACCGCGCCGGCCACGCACTGAACCCCACCCCCTCCCGGCTGTCCGCTGCCGTTACCGGCTTTGTGGCCGCGGCGCGAAGTAGCCTTTGCGCGTGCGCACCTGGTAGTCCCGGTCATAGCAGTAAAGATAAATGGGACGAAACGCGCCATCCTCCTTGAAGTCGGCCGGAGTGTAGACCAGCGCGTACTGGCTGCGCAGTTCTTCTTCGATGTCGTGGAAGCTATTCGACATCTCCTCCACCGAAGGCGGAAAGAACGCCTGCCCGCCGGTTTCCTGGGCCATCTGGACCAGCACTTGGTCTTTCTTGCCGCGGGTGGGCGTCCAGTTGGTGCTGATGGCGTAGATAATGGTCTCTGCCCGCTGGCATTCCTTGATGGCCTCATCCAGGTAGACACGGCTCACATTGTCGTCGCCGTCGGAGATCAGCACCATCGCTTTGCGCACCGGTTCCGGGCCGCGCTCGGTAAGCAGCTTGTCGCGGCAGGCCGTGTAGACGGCATCATACAGCGCCGTGCCGCCGCCCGGACGCAGCCGGCTCACTCCCGTCTCCAGGCCGTCAAGGTTGTTGGTCCAGTCCTGGGTCACCGTGGGCGTCACATCGAACCCCATAATAAAGGCGCGGTCGCTGCGAGCCTTGAGAATCTGCAGCAGAAACTCGATGGCAGATTGCTGCTCGAACTGAAAGCGCTGGTGAATCGAGGTGCTGGCGTCGATGACGATGCCTACCCGCAGCGGAAGATTGATCTGCTGGTGGAAGCTTTTCACGCTGGCCGGCGTCTTACGGTCGTCCAGAAGGGTAAAATCGCTTTGCTTCAAGTTGGGAATGTAGTGTCCATGCTTGTCGGTCACGGTGAAGATGAGGTTGACCTCATTGACGTTCACATGCATGATGGTGGGCGCGGCTTCTTGTCCGGCTTGTCCAGTTTGCCCGGCGGGTTGCGCCGCCGCCGGCTGCGAGGCGGCCGGGGCGGGCGTCGCTTGGCCAGCCGGCGCGGTTGCCGTCGGGGCCGCGGGTTGCTGCGCGTACAAGGCGGCTGCCGTAAACGCCGCCGCAAATACAAGTCCTGAAAGCTTACTGGTCATAGCTCCCTTATTTTATCAATTGAGCCCCGTCCGTGCGTCCATCCCGCGCCGGTCAAGCCCCGGACGGTTTGTTACTGGGGAGCCTCTCTTCCAGCCGACCTAGAAACGTCTCCAGCTCCACCGGCAGCGGCGCCTCAAGTTGCAGCAACTTCCCCGTCCGGGGGTGAGGAAACTCCAGCCGCGCCGCGTGCAGAAAGTTTCGCCCCAGCCTGAGCCTCTCCGGCTCCGTCTTCCTCCGCGCCGCTTTGGAGGTCGCGGCCTGCGAGGCTGCCTGGTCGGTCAACTGCCCCGCGCCGCCATAGAGTGTGTCGCCCACCACCGGATGACCAATCGACGCCATGTGAACGCGAATCTGATGCGTCCGGCCAGTCTCAATCCGCACATTGACCAGCGTGAACTTGCCAAAGCGATTCACCAGCCGCCGCACCACCTCGTAGTGCGAGACAGCCGCGCGCGCGTCGCCCAGCGGTTTCGCCGTCATGCGCGTGCGCCGCACCGGGTCCCGGCCTACGCTGGCGTTGATGGTGCCCTTGGCCCGCTCCACGGCTCCCTGAACCAGCGCAATGTAGGTCTTCTTGATCTGCCGGCTCGCGAACAGCTCCGCCAGGGCCGCATGGGCGCGGTCGTTCTTGGCCACCACAATCAGGCCGCTGGTGTCTTTGTCCAGCCGATGCACGATGCCCGGCCGCAGGTCGCCGCAGGTCGCGGAAAGCCTCTTAAATCTGTAGAGCAATGCATTGACCAGAGTTCCACGATTACGCGCGTCCTCATTCTGCCCCGACCCGGCGTGAACCATCATCCCGGCCGGCTTGTTCACCACCGCGAGATCCTCGTCCTCGTAGATCACGTCCAGCGGAATCTCTTCGGCTCTGGCCTTGAGCGGTGCCGGATGCGGCTCGCCGGTAATGTCAATCCGCTCGCCCCCGCGCAGCTTCAGCGAAGCCTTTTCGCGCAACCCATTCACCAGCACATCGCCTTGGTCAATTAACAACTGAACGCGCGAGCGGCTCACGCCTTCCAGGTGCACGGCAAGAAACAGATCAAGCCGCTGCCCCTTAGCCTCCACCGGCACTTCAATGGTGTGCAGTTCCGCCATGTGCAGCCTCGTCCTTCGCTGGTCGTCCGGCCTTGCGACTTCTGTGATTACGGGAATGAACAACAGGCATGAATCAGGCCTGCCGCAGAAACCCGCTAACTCGCTAACCTGCTATCCCCGCGAAGCGGGGGCTAACTTGCTGCCTTTGTCATCATTCGCCGGGGCGGATTTCCCGCCCTCGACCGTCCCTTTGCGTTCCAGCAGCACCAATCCACCCGCCACCACCAGCGCCACAGCTGCCAGCTGCGGCCCATCCAGCGCACCGCTCAGCAGCGCGCCCCGTCCCTTGGTGTCACGCCAGAACTCGGTGACAAAAACCGCCACGCCGGCCCCCAGCAAAAACAACCCGGCCGCATCGCCCGCCTGCCGCCGGTTTGGCAACCAAACGAACAAAGAAATCGAGAGCGTGAGAAACCCCAGCGCCGCATAAGCCTGCACCGGATACAACGCAACCCCCAGCGGAGCACCGCTCCACAGCTGGGCCAGCGGATGGGTATACGTGACAGCCCAGCGCGCCGCAATTCCCGTTCCGGCTTCAATCCCATAGCCCGAGCCTGCCAGCAGCGCGCCCAGTTGCTCGAAGGCCAGCCCCAAAGCCACCGGCGCGGCCAGCGCATCCGCCGTGGTCCACAGCGGCAGCTGTTGACTGCGGCTATACAAAACTACGGCCGCCAACGCGGCCAGCCCCCCAAAGCCTGTCAGTAACGGATGATGAATCATGGCTAGCCGTAGTATCCACATCGGGTGCAGGCGCAACTCACTCCAGTTGAGCGCCACCAGCAGCAGCCGCGAGCCCGCCAGAGCCGCAAACAGCGCCACCACGCACAGATTCCACACCTTCCGCCCGTCAAGCCCCGCAACGCGCGCCGTGCGCTGCGCCATCAACAACGCCAGCAACACACCCACGGCTGCCGCTACACCATAGGCCGGAATCAGAATCGAGCCGATATGGAAGAGGACTGGATACACCAGTGTCAGAATACGGTATTTAACTTCTCAGGGCCCCCGATGAGCGATCTTTGCTCATTGGGGTGATATGGCGAAGCCGTCGCGAGAGCGCGGGAAGGTGGAACCCGGCCCACGGGGCCGTGGGTTATGCGCTGGTGAACCCTTCCTAGGAAGGTGGAGCTCTCCGCGGTTCATTAGGCATTCCGAACTGGCGGACACGGCACACAGAACCGATTGTCGAGTTAAGCCCCTGTTCACGAATGTTGGTTCTACCAGCGTTAATCGCCCACCTGCTTTGCAGGCCGGTTTCTAGTGTGAATAGTAGGAGTCCACGAAAAAAAATACAAGTCTTGCGCAAGATATGCGCGATGTGCTACATTTTTGCCCCGCCGCTTTCGGGAGCCGCGCGCCCGAAACGGCGCAAACTGCCCTACGATCCGGTCTTCCGCTCTTCCTCCAGCACCTCGTCCAGCAGCCCGCGTAGGCTGGCCGCGCGGGCCGGAGTCAGTCGCGCATCGCCTCCGCCGGCATGCTCTGCCCGCGACAGCTCATCGGCCAGATTCAGCGCCGCCAGCACGGCCACGCGCAGCGAATCCGCCGTGCGCCCCTGCGCGGCCACGGCCCGCATCCGCGCGTCCACCAACTCGGCCAGGCCGTGAATGTGCTCCGCGTCCTCGCCGGAGAGGCGATAGGTCTGGTCGTAAATTTCGACGGTGACGCAGCCGGCCGGTTTGCCGGATTGCTCTTGAACCACGCCTGGCCTCACAATTCCAGCGCGTCCAGTTGCGCCAGCAGCCGCTCCACGCGCTGCCGCACATGGCCGCGCTCCGTGCGCAGCGTCTGTATCTCCGCCTGCAATCGATCCACCAGCGGCGCCTGCTTGCCAATCTGCGCTTCCGCCGCGTCGGCGCGCTCCTCGGCCGCCACGCGAGCCTGCCGCTCCTGCTTCACCAGGCTCACCGTGCGCAGAATCCGCTCTTCAAGCGCAGAAAATTCGTCCACGCTCAACGTCAAGGCGCTTGCTTCCGCGGGCGCTTCAGCAACATATTCCACCACCGGTTCCGCCTCCGGCTCTTCCAGTTGCGCTTCTTCCACAACCTCTGACTTCCACATCGACTCCGACATCGAAAACCTCCACGCGAATGAAACTTACCCGTGCAAGTATAGCGCCGGTCAAGCCAGTTTCCCGCCTAACTCCGCATCCGCGCCCCAACTTTGCCAACAGCCTCCACCACCCGCGCCTGGAACTCCTGCAACTCCTCCTCGCGCAGCGTGCGGTCCACGGCCTGAAACGTCGCGCCCAGCAGCAAGGCGTACTCGCCCGCGCCCAGCTTGGCGTCGCGGAAAACCTCGCGCGCCCGCCACTCCACCAGCTCCGGAATCCGCAATCCGGCCACAGCCTGGTCGATCTTCTCCCACGTAATGCTCTCATCCAAAACCAGCGAAAAATCCCGCCGAACCGGCTGGAAGCGCGAGATTTCCTTCGCCACCGGCTCCCGCAAAGGCAGCTTGTACAGCCGGTCCAGATAAAGCTCGCCCACCAGCACCGGCTCCTTCAGCTTGCGCTCGGCAGCCACGCGCGGATGCAACTGCCCGAACCAGCCCGCCGTCATTCCGTCCACAACCACCCGCGCCGCGCGATACGGGTGCAGCCACTCCGGCGTCAGTCCGGCCTCGGCCCCGAAGCTGTCGAAGTCCACGGCCCGCGCCTGGAACCGCGCCAGAACCTGCTCCACCACGCCCTTCACATCATGAAACTCAATCGCCCGCGTGGCGTGCAACGCCCCCTGTTCCGGCAAACTGCCCACCGCGCCGAAGGCCAGCGACGGCCGCTCCTCGACTTTTTCTGTACTCCCACTGAAGACCGTGCCCAGCTCAAACAACCGCACGTCGCTCACGTCGCGGTTGAGGTTCCCGGCAACCATCGCCAGCATCCCCGGCACGAGCGACGGCCTCAGCACGCCCGCCTCCTCGCTGAGCGGATTGCCCAGCGGAACCGCCATCCCCGGCTGCGGCGCCGTCAGCGCGGCCTCGGCAGCCGAACAGAAGGTGCTTCCAATCGCCTCATGGAACCCCGCCCCCAGCAGCGTCCGCCTCACTTGCGCTTCTTTCTCCGCCCACGGCAGCGCGCGCACTCCTTCTCCAAACGACGGCAGAGTATTGGCAAAGCGATTGTACCCGTAGACCCGCGCCACCTCTTCAATCAGGTCAATCTCCCGCTCCAGATCCAACCGCCAGCTCGGCAACGTCACCAGCCACGCCGATTCGTTTTTCGCTAACTCCGCTCTCTCCGCTAGCCCACATCCCAGCGCCGTCAGCACGCCCTCCACCGTCGCCACGGTAATCCCTTCTTCATCCTCCGTCGCGCCCAGAATCCGGCCCACCTCGCTCAGCGCCAGCTCCACAGGCTTGCGCTTGGCCGTCCGTGCCTCTAGAGCCGGCACGCGCACGTCCACCAGCTCGCCCTCCAGCCAGCCTCCATTCGCCAGCAGAATCCGGCTCACCAGCGCCGAAGCCACCGGCGCCGCATTGAAGTCCGCTCCGCGCTCAAATCTGTGGCTCGCGTCCGTGTGCAGCACGTGCCGCCGCGCAGTCCTCCGCACCGCCATCGGCTCAAACCACGCCGCCTCCACCAGCACATTCTTCGTCGCCGGCGTAATCATCGTCTCCCAGCCGCCCATCACACCGGCCAGCCCCACCGCCTTCTTGTGATCGGCCACCACCAGGTCCTCGGCGTCCAGCACGCGCTCCACGCCGTCCAGCGTCTTCAGCCGCTCGCCCTTCCGCCCCCGCCGCACCACAATCCCGCCCTCCAGCTTGTCCAGGTCGAAGACGTGCGTCGGCTGCCCCATCGCAATCCACGCAAAGTTCGTCGCATCCACAGCGTTCGAGATGCATTTCTGCTCCAGCAACGAAAAGTAAGAAAAAACCTCCGCGCCCGCGAACCAATCCCGCGACTCGCCTATCTTCACGTCCCGCAGCACTCGCGCGGTGAACCGCCCGCAAGCGTCCTCCGCCTCAATCCTGACCGGAAATGCCGCCGCCGCCTTCTTCGCCTTCGGCAAAGCAACATCCAGCTCCTTGAGCTTCAGCCCGTAGATCGCCGCCGCCTCCCGCGCTATGCCATAGTGATTCATCGCATCTACACGGTTGGTGGTGATGTCCATCTCGTAGAGCGAGCCGTTATCCGCGCCGAGATCGTAAATGCCCTCTACGGCAATGCCGCGCAACGTCAAATCTTCGGCGAGCCGCGCATCATCCACCGGCAGACCTGGCAAGTAAGCTCTAAGCCATTTAGTCAGTATTTTCAACTTTGTCTCTTCCTGTCTGGTTCACGTTCTGATCGGGAGGAACACATTCATATTCGATTTTTGTGGCTGGGAGCACTGCCTTTTTCTGTTTGCCACATAGTGTGCAGTCCAACGTAAAAAGGTCTGACCCAGAACCACCTGTGAACGCCGGCAATTTGATAATGAATTTCGCCCCGCAATCACAAGGAATTTCTTGCAGCCAATATTCATCATTTGCCATTGCCTTCTCCTTCATGCGAATTGTCCTAAGAAGCGCATATCCCCTGCGAAAAGACTACCAATTTCGCGGATCCCGTATTTCATCATGGCGATTCTGTCCACGCCCATCCCGAACGCAAACCCGGAAATCTTCTTCGGGTCGTATCCCGGCTGCTTCTCCGCCGCAAACGCAAACACCGCCGGGTCCACCATCCCGCAGCCCAGCAGTTCAATCCATCCCGACTGCTTGCACTTCCTGCACCCTTTTCCTCCGCAGAAGATGCAGCTGATCTGCACATCCGCGCTCGGCTCCGTAAACGGAAAGAACGACGGAAAAAATCTCGTCTTCACCGTCGAGCCGAACAGCGCCTTCATGGCGTGGTCCAGCGTCCCCTTCAAATCGCTGAAGGTGATATTCGTGTCCACGCACAAACCCTCCACCTGGTGAAAAATCGGCGAGTGGGTCGCGTCGGCCGCGTCGTTCCGGTGCACCTTGCCGGGAATCACAATCCGCACCGGCGGCGGCTGCTGCTCCATCGTTCGCATCTGCACTGGCGAGGTGTGCGTGCGCATCAGCAAACGGTCTCTCTGCTGCCTGCGCTCCTGCCCCGCCACCACCAGCGTATCTTGAGTGTCCCGCGCCGGATGGTCAGGCGGAAAATTCATGCACTCAAAGTTGTAGTAGTCGCTCTCCACCTCCGGCCCCACGCCCACCGAGTAGCCCAGCGCCGTAAACACGCCCACAATCTCGTTCATCGTGCGCGTAATCGGATGCTCCGCCCCCGTCAGCCGCCGCGTTCCCGGCAGCGTAATGTCGATAGCCTCGGCCTTCAGCGCCGCGTCAGTCGGCCCCGCGCCCTGTGCCGCGTCCAGCAACCCCTCCACCACCGCCTTCAGCGCGTTGAAGCGCACTCCCAGCGCCTTCTTCGCCTCCGCCGGAGCAGCCTTCAGCCACCGTCCGGAGACCTCATTCAGCCGCCCCTGCTTGCGCCCCAGCCACTCCAGGCGAAAGGCCTCCACCGCTGCCTCGCCGTCCAGCGCCGCAGCAGCCGCCCTCGCCTGCCGCTCCAAACGGGCAAACGCCTCGTCCAGCACAGCCTCATCAAATGCCGTCAAATTCGGAATCTCTTCGTTCATAGGCTTATTCAGCAGAATAAATCACCGCCCCTCGAAGAGCGATTTCGTGCTGGAGTCGGTATTGGGTCAATGTGAATTTCCACAGAGGTAGTGCGACAGCTCGCTCGGTGAGATGATTGAGGTATGGCAGAGAAAAGGTTTCAGGTGCGCGGCTGGGTACATCGCTGCCCAACCCCGAAAGAAAGCGATGGGGTGGAGTATGACCTTGGGCAATACGACTCACGAGAAGATGCCGAAGAGGTAAAGAGGTCGAGGTTGAAAGTTGGATGGGCAAGCGTAGTCATACTCGACCGTGATGCGCATGGGGAAGAGCAGATTGCTCCTCCCCATGCTCCAACAAAGGAGAAGCCCAGTGAGGCATAAATTCAAACTGCACCATTACCTGTAATCTAGACGCCAGCCTGCGGCGGATTTTGCAGGGTATGCCTCTCGACGATTTGACGGGCATATTCTGCACGTTCCCATGCAGAGCGGAATCTATACTCAATATCTGCGATCACATCGTCACTAAGCGATTCGCGCAGATCGCGCCCAAGTGCTGGAAATCTCTCGGCTAAATAGCACATAATTTTTGATCTCAAACCATGTTCCTCATAGAGAATCCGGTAGCGCGCTTGCTTGATCCCCTCTGGATTCCAGAGCACTCGGTCTACCCATCGATCCACGGTCTCGTATAAATTTTTCATGCCGTAATTGAAGATAATGAACTCGTTGTGAATTTCCCCCATTAGTTCTCCATACGTCATCTCTGTACTCCTTCCACACGAAGTCTTCTCAAAGAAGACCATGTGCCACTTATTATCACGCTACCGTCCTGTGGATTACGCGGCTCATATTATTTTGATTCCCGTTTTGATCTCCTGCGACGGATGATCTGCCATCATGCGAAACGGCCCGGAGTCCACTGGACTCCGGGCCGTTTCGCTGACTTGCTGACTCGCTTTTATGCCGCCTTCTTTTCCTTGGCCAAAGCTGCCTTGGCTTGTTCCACCAGCTCGGTGAAGCTCTTCGGGTCCTTCACGGCAATCTCCGCCAGAATCTTGCGGTCCAGCTCCACTCCGGCCTTCTTCAGCCCGTTGATGAGCTGCGAGTAGCTGAAATGGTTCAGCTTGGCAGCCGCCGCGATGCGCACAATCCACAGCGAGCGGAACTGGCGCTTCTTCTGCTTTCGACCGGTGTAGGCAAACTTCAGGCCGCGCTCCACGGCCTCCTGGGCTGCCTGGTAGAGCTTGGACTTCGTAAGGAAGTATCCACTCGCCCTTTTCAGAATTTTTTTGCGGCGGTCTGTCCGCTTGGTACTGCGTTTTACACGGGGCATATCGGTTTCTCCATTTTGCGTTCGGTTGTGCGGCTGGAGGCAGGAGGCCTTCGCCCTTTGCGGGCAGGCTGTAAACCTCTTCACTCGCTTGTGCAAGCCTGATTTCTCGGCGGGTCCAGACCTAAAAGCTCTGGTTAGCCGGGGGCCCTTGCAACGCGTTCGCCGGGGCCCTGAAACGCCGTCTCCTTCAGGAGAAAGCGCAGCAATCAGGCGTAAGGAATCATGCGCGCTACCTTCTTGTAGTCGCCATCGGAAACCAGCAGGGTCCGGCCCAGCTTGCGTTTCACCTTTGGCGACTTCGAAGTAAGGATGTGCCGCGTCTTCGCCTGGCCCCGCTTGATTTTGCCGGTGCCGGTCTTGCTGAAGCGCTTGGCCGCGCCCGTATGGGTCTTCAACTTGGGCATTCTTATTCTCGTTTCGTAAGGGTGGGTTCACCCATAAACAATCGCAAGACAGGGATTTCCCTGCCCTCTTGCGACTTCAACCAGTATACCGCAAGCCGGAGCCTGAATGGTTTGCGAACTGCTAAAGCAGCTTACTACACCTTCGGTTTGGGTGCGGCGGCTGGGGCTGGCGGAGCGGCAGGCTTGGGCTTGGGCGCTTCCTGCTTCTTGGCCGGAGCTATGATGGCGTGCAGAATGGTGCCTTCCATGCGCGGCATGAACTCTACGATGCCCGCATCGCCGAGATCCTGGATCAGCCGGTTGATGATGTTGTAGCCCAGCTCGCGGTGGGCCATCTGCCGTCCCCGGAAGCGCAGGCTGGCCTTCACCTTGTCGCCGTCGACAAGAAAATGCACCGCCTTGTTCTTCTTGGTCTGGTAGTCGTGCTCGTCCACGGTCACGGAGAACTTGACCTCTTTGACCGTAATCACCTTCTGCTTTTTCTTGGCGGCCCGTTCGCTCTTTTCCTTCTCGTAGAGGAAGCGGCCGTAGTCCTGGATGCGGCAGACCGGAGGAACCGCGCTGGCCGAAACCTCCACCAGGTCGAGACCCCGTTCCCGGGCGAGCTTCAGCGCCTCAAAGGGCGCCAGGATCCCCAGTTGCTCGCCGTTTTCGTCGATCACGCGGATTTCGCGCGCGCGAATCTTCTCGTTGATGCGAATAAAGGACTTTGCCGAACGTTTGTCGAGTGCGATGGTGCTCCTCCAAAAGTCGTTCCGGCCCGCCTCCGGAATCTGCCGGAATTGCCGCGGGCACAGGAGCGCAAACTGAGTATAGCATTGGCTCGGCTTATCTGAACAAAGGGTTTATGAGAGTTTTTCGCCGACCTTGGCCTCCAGCGTCCCCTCGGCGTTCAGCCCGGTCATCCGCACCCTCACCATCCGGTTGGCTTCCAGCCGGCCCTCCAACTCCACGGGCAAAAAGTTCTCCGTCAGCGCGGAGGTACAGCCACGCGCCTCCAACTCACCCGGCGTGTGCAGCGTGATAGCCTCCAGCTCCCGACCCACAAAGCTTCTCCGGTGCGTCTCACTCTTCACTGCCGCCAGAGAGCGCAGATCTTTGAGGCGCTCAGCGACCGCCTCAATCGGAATCGGCCGCTCGGCGTGCAGCGCCCAGCCTGCCGTTCCCGGCCGCGGCGAAAAGGGAAACAGGTGCAGGTAGCCGAAGGGAAGCGCCCGCACCAGCGCCATGGTTTCTTCGAACTCGGCGTCGGTCTCGCCGGGGAAGCCCACCATCACGTCCGCGCCCAGGGTCAGCTCCGGCCCGCAGGCGCGCCTCAGCGCTTCTACCTTTTTCACGTAATGCCACGGCCGATAGCGCCGGTGCATTCGCCGCAGCACCGCGTCCGAACCCGACTGCAAGGGCAGGTGTGCATGACGCGCCAGCCTTGTCTTTCCATTTCTGGAACCGCCGAACTCATCCATCAGACCAATCAGCTCCGCGTCCCAATCCATCGGCTCAATCGAGCTGAGCCGCAGCCGGTTGAGCGCCGTCCGCTCAAAAATCTCCCGCACCAGCCCCGCCAGCGTCCGCGGAACCGCGCCACCGGAACCCGGCAGATCTCTGCCCCATCGCCCCAGGTTGATCCCGGAGAGCACCAGTTCGTTGCCCCCGGTGGCCACAAATCCCTCCACCTGGCGGAGAACGCTTGCAGCGGGCAGACTTTTGGACGGGCCGCGCGTCTGGGGGATCACGCAAAAGGCGCAGCGGTTTCCGCAGCCCTCCTGAATTTTGAGGTTGGGCCGGGTCTGCGCGCCGGGCACGATCTGCGCCTCTTCAAGAAAAGAGTGAGCAAACCGGTCGTCCGCCCAGACCACCTGCGGTGGGGCCAACTGCTCGCTTATCGCTCGCTCTATGTTTGTTGCTGCTTGGACTTGTATCAGTCCGTTGCCTTCGCGTGGCTCCGCGCGCCCCAACAGACCCAGAATAATCTCCGGCGCCAGCGCCTTGTGGCTATTGCCCACCACGGCGGCCACGCCATTCAGGCCCGCCAACTCCTCCGGCGCGCGCTGCGCATAGCAGCCGGTCACCACAATCCGCGCAGCCGGGTTCAGCCGGTGCGTCCGGCGGATGAAGGCCCGCGCCGCCCGGTCGGCCTCAGCCGTCACGCTGCATGTGTTCACCACCACCACATCGGCCGCAACCGGGCTCGCGTCGCCGAGCCCCGAAGCGCGCAGCCGGCCGCTCACCGCCTCGCCGTCCGCGCGCGCTGCCCTGCAACCGAAATGCTCCACATGAAATGTGGCCGCCATGATTTCAGTCTAAGGCCTGTCCATCCGGTCACAGCAATCCTGGAAATGCCATAGCCTTGCTTAATTTGTCCGAATTGTGCGGGGTTTCAAGTCTGCCCTGCTTGAAAAGTCAGTTCTTCGCGGGCTTATGGTTTGCGGTTACTGGCGGTGGATTTGGGCGCCGCGGCCGGCTTGCGCAGCGGCACAATAGCGCCGGCGCCGGGCGCGGCCTGTGAAAAGCGCGCCAGCATCTCGGTGCGCACATATTCCACAAAGCTCTGCATCTGCCGATTCATCTCTTCCATGCGCTCGCGCATCTGCAGGATGATGGCCATGCCGGCGATGTTGACGCCCAGGTCGCGCGCCAGGTTGAGGATGAACTCCAGCCGCTCCAGGTCCTCGTCGGTGTAGAGCCGCGTGTTGCCCTCGGTGCGCGACGGCAACAGCAGACCCTCGCGCTCATAGAGGCGCAGCGTCTGCGGATGAATCTCGTACATCTCGGCCACCGCCGAGATCATGTACGCGCCTTTCGATTTGCGTTTTGCCGCCATTGTCTTTCCCGAATCAGCTTATCTTAATTCGCTTGCACAGCGTACTACAGCGCTTCTCAAAAAACGCCAGCCCCACCGCAGGCAGCTTACTTGGTCCAGCATGAACCCTCAGCGAGCGAAAAGCGAGCAGTTGGCCCCACCGCAGGTGGCTACAGCTTCTCAAACAGCGCCTTCCGCGGGTCCTGGTTGTTCAGCTTGGCCAGCTCGCGCATGATCTCGCGGCTGCGCTCGTCGTTCAGGTGCGGCACCGTCACCTCGACGGTCACAATCTGGTCGCCGCGCTGACCCGGCCGCTGCGCGTTCTCCACGCCGCGCCCCCTCATACGCAGCTTTTGCCCGCTTTGCGTGCCGGGAGGAATCTTCAACTGGGCGCGTCCGTCAATGGTGGGCACGTCAACCTTCGCTCCCAGCGAGGCCTCGGGCACGGTCACCGGTACGGTCAGATGGATGTCGTCGCCCACGCGGGTGAAGACCGGATGCGTGCCGGTGCGGACAATGAGGTAGAGGTCGCCGGGCGCGCCGCCGTTCACCCCGGCGTTGCCCTTGCCCTGCAGGCGAATGCGCTGGCCGTCGCGCGTGCCGGCCTTGATGCGAAACTCGACGGCCTCGCTGCGGCTGACCACGCCCTCGCCGTGGCAGGTCGAGCAGGCATTGGAGGTGCGGCCCTGGCCGTTGCACTTCGGGCAGGGAATGTTGAACTTCATGCGCCCGCCCATCTGCGTCACCTGGCCGGTTCCGTTGCACTCCGGGCACTGCATGGGTCCGCCGGACGAGGCCTGGCCGTGGCAGGTGGGACAAACCTCCTGACGATGCACCTCGAGCCGCGCCTGTCCACCGCGGATGGCCGTCCAGAAGTCCACCGTCGCCTGATACTCCAGATCCGTCCCCGGCTGCGGGCCGCGCGCGCGCTGCGGCTGCTGCGCCCCGCTGAAGATGCCGGAAAAAATGTCCTTGAAGCTGCCCCACGAAGCTGAATCTGCCGGCGAACCAGCCCCCGCATACTGGCCCCGGCGTTGCCCCGGCCCGCCCTGGAAGCCGGTGAAGTCGAAGCCGCCAAAGTCCACCGGCACGCCGTGCCCCGCGCTCTGCCGCGCATAAGCCTCGGCCTGCGCCGGGTCGATCTGGTCGGAGTAGAAGCCCAACTGGTCGTAAACCTTGCGCTTCTTCTCATCGCTCAGCACGTCGTTGGCCTCGGAGATTTCTTTGAACTTTTCCTCGGCCCGCTTGTCGTTAGGGTTCACATCCGGGTGATAGCGCCGCGCAGCCTTGCGAAAGGCCTTGCGAATCTCCTCCGCCGTCGCCGTCTTCTTCACGCCGAGCGTGCCGTAATAGTCCTTGTTCGTGGTCGTGGCCATGGTCTGTTGGGACTCGTTTCCTCTTTACCTGATCAAAAACTTTCATCCTGAGCGGAGCGCAGCGCAATCGAAGCAGCTGCGTTTGCTTTTCGCCCTTCGCCGCGTTCGTTCATCCCTTCCCGGTTAAGCGACCTGCCTGGCCTTCAATTCACCGGTCTCCGTTCGCGGCGCGGGAAAAATCTCCACCTCAATCCGAGCCGTCACCTCCTGGCTGGCCAGCGCCAGGTCGTAGGACATCTGCATCTTCATCCAGAAATCTGGCGTGGTGCCAAAATACCGCGCCAGACGCAGCGCCGTATCCGCCGTAATCCCTCTCCGCTCCCGCACAATCTCCGAGATACGCGTGACGGGTACCCGCAAGGCAAGGGCCAAAGCATTGGCCGAAAGTCCCAGCGGCACAAGAAAATCCTCACGCAAAAACTCACCGGGATGAATAGGCACACCCCTTTGCTGGTGTTTCCGCGGAATACTCATGAGCAATCTCCCTTAGTGGTAATCAACAATTTCCACATCCCAGGCATCTTTACCGTCCCAACGAAAGCACACCCGGAACTGATTGTTGATGCGAATACTCCACCAACCCTCCCGGCCGCCTTTCAGTTTCTCCAGCCGGTTGCCCGGAGGTTTCAGCAAATCCTCAATCGCCGACGCAAAATCCACTGCCTGCAATCGCCGTGCAGCAACCCGCGCAATCGTTGCCCATCGCCGGCTCGTCCCGGTCAGGAAGACCGCTTCCGTCTCGTCGTCGGCGAAGGATTGAATCATGCTTAACGCTTATCGTAACACGGAAAGCAGTCAATCGTCTCGGTGTTTTTCGCTTCCCAAATAACCCAATTTCGAGCAAAAAACCTACACTTCTACGTGGAGTCTTCCTGCGCGTGGCCTCCACTTCCAGCGCGAATAAAGTGAGAACATGGCTTTCCCCTGCAAGCCTCCTGCCGGAGTTGGCAAAGATTCCTCGGCAAAGGCTCAGAGGCAAGCGCGTGCATTAAGAACCGTTCAGAATCCGGCAAATCTCAGGAATTTGTTGCTGCTGCGGCGTCGGCCTTCTTTGCGGCAGATTTGACAGCAGGCCGTGCGGCGCAGGGTTTTGGGATGGCGTCCAGGTCCACCTTGCCTTCGGCCAACTGCATGAGGAAGTCCTGGGCAGAAAAGGCTTTCAAGTCCTTAAGCAGCTTGCTGGCGCGGAGGTAGCTTCCGTCGGGCTGCTGCAGGCGGGCCTTGAGGGTGTCGGCCAGATAGGCGGGCAGAATCTCGTCGTGGATGCGGGCGAGAGCTGCCGGGTCACGTACAGGGAAGGCCACTTCGCAACGCTCGAAGAGGTTGCGCGGCATCCAGTCGGCCGAGCCGAGATAAGTTTCGTCGTGGCCGCCGTTGGCGAAGTGGAAGATGCGCGAGTGCTCCAGGAAGCGGCCCACGATGGAGCGGACGCGAATTCGCTCGGACAATCCTTTCACTCCGGGGCGCAGGATACAGAGCCCGCGCACGATCAGGTCGATTTCGACGCCGGCTTGCGAGGCCGCATAAAGTGCCTCGATCACCGAGGGCTCCAGCAGGGCGTTCATCTTCGCTACGATGTGGGCGGGCCGTCCGGCCTGGGCGTGCTCCTGCTCGCGGCGGATGAGGCCGAGAAAGCTTTCGGCCATGGTCAGCGGCGCCACCAGCAAAGGGCGGTAGTCGTCGATCTCGGCATGGGCGGTGAGGTAGTTGAAGACCATGTGGACGCGCTCGGTAAACTGCGGATCGCTGGTCAACAGGCTCAGGTCGGTGTAGAAGCGGGCGGTTTCGGGGTTGTAGTTGCCGGTGCCCAGGTGGCAGTAGCGGCGGGTTACGCCGTCTTCGTCGCGGCGGACGAGCATGGCCAGCTTGCAATGAGTCTTGAGGCCGACCACGCCGTGGAAGACCTGCACGCCGGCGTCCTCCATGCTGCGCGCCCAGCGGATGTTGGTGGCCTCGTCGAATCGGGCCATCAACTCGACGACCAGCGTGGCCTCCTTGTTGGCCGCAGCCTCGATCAGCGCAGCGAAGACCGGCGAATCCTCGCTGGTGCGATAAAGCGTCTGTTTCATGCTGACGACAGCGGGGTCATCGGCGCCCAGCTGGATGAAATCGACCACCGGGTCATACGAATCATAGGGATGATGGAGCAGAATGTCGCACTGCCTCAGTTCGTCAAAGATGTTTGCCGATTTGCTGCTTAGTTTGAAGGGTTTGGGAGTGAAGGGGGGAAACTTGAGATCAGGCCGCTGCACATCGGCATAGAAGAACATCAGCCGCGAGAGGTTCACCGGGCCGTCTGCCGGGAAGACCTGATCCTGATCCAACTCGAAGTTGACCCTCAGCCGCTCGACGATCTCCGCGTCGGCGCCGGTTTCGATCTCCAGGCGGACGGCGTCTCCCTTGCGGCGGTTGTGCAGTTCGACGCGAATGGTCTCCAGCAGGGAGCGGGCTTCTTCCTCCTCGAAGTAGAGGTTGGAGTTGCGGGTGACGCGGAAGGCGGCGCGCGAGAGCACCTCGTAGCCGCGGTACATTCCGGCCAGGTTCTGCGCGATCAGGTCCTGGAGCAGGAGGTAATCGTACGCGCCTTCGGCGCCCGGCAGGCGGACGAAGCGGGGCAGCGCGCGGGGCACGGTGACCACGCCCAGCACCTGCGGGCCGGAGCTGCGCCGCTTGAGCCGGAGCAGCAACGCCAGGCATAGAGCCTTGTTGAGCACGCGCGGAAAAGGGTGGGCCGGGTCAATGCTGATGGGGGTCAGCAGCGGGTCAACCTCGCGCTGGAAATAGCTCTGAGCAAAGGCCTTAGCCTCTTCGTCCAGCTCACTCCACTCCAGCAGGCGGACGCCCTGCTGACGCAGCTCGGGCAGCAAATGCCGGTTCCAGCAGCGGTACTGCGCGTCCACAAAGCTGTGAATATCGGCGGTCAGCACGGCCAGGGATTCGTCGGGGCGGAGGCCGTCGTAGCCGGGCTCGCGGTAGCCGTCCTCGATGCGCTGCATGAGGCCGGCCTGGCGGACTTCAACGTACTCATCGAGGTTGGAACCGGTGATGGCCAGGAACTTGACCCGCTCCAGCAGCGGGTTGGCGGGGTCTTCGGCCTCTTCAAGCACACGCCGGTTGAACTGCATCCAGGAGTGGTCGCGGCCGTTGAAAAGCTTCTGTTTTGGGGAGGTTCGAGCCATCTAATTCGTTTCCTGTGCTGTAGATGGAAGTCTACGCCGTTTTGGAGAAAAGGAAAAGACAGGGACCAGGGGCCAGGGATTCGAGAATAGGACCACGCGAGCATCAATCCTTTGCGTATAAATAGAGGTTTTTTGCGTAAATTGGGGTTAATCGGGAAGCGAAAAGAGCATTTTAGAGCCGGCCAAGAGCCGATTTTGGCGGGATGAGGGAGATGAGATGGCGAATCAGGAGCGGGAAGAGCCGACGCGGGAACTGGTCGAGGCAGGCATGGCGTTTCGGGTGGTGCAGGAGAAGGCAGTCAAGGTGCAGGGGTGGCTGCGGACGGTGCGGCTCGCCGTGGGAACTCCGGTGGCGGAGGTGGCGAGACGGATGGGGGTGGGTGGGAGCGAGGTGTACCGGATGGAGTACGCGGAGGGGCGGGGGGTGATTGAGTTGCAGACGCTGCGGCGAGCTGCCGAGGTGCTGGGGTGCGATCTGGTGTACGGGCTGGCGCCGCGGGAAGAGACTCTGGCGGCGATAGCGGCGGATACGGAAGTAGCGCGGGAGCAGAAGCGCACGGACGCGCGGGAGCGGAGGCTAGAAAAAGCCAGGGAGCGGCGGCGGGAGGCGGCGCGGAAGCGTTGGGCGGCGCAGGAGCAGGCACGGCTGGAGGAGGAGTGGCGGGAGTATTGGAGACAGTGCCGGATGAGAAGGACGGAGGAAGCGCGGCAACTGATTCCCAAGCCGCGGCCACAGGTGAAGCTCTGGAAGCAGGAGCTGCGGAAAGCTTTGAAGAGGGTAATGCGGAAGGATGGGATGCGGGTGAGGTGAGGAAGGCAGCTTTTAGCTGCTAGCTATTAGCTATTAGCTAGAGACGCGCGGCGCTGGCGCGATCACGTTCTAGAGCGGAATCAGAGTAAACGTGCCCTTACAAAGAGTTTTGAAGGTGGCTTTTTCTTGAGGAAAAAGCCACTTGGCAGGCTTGCTTTCGGGGTATAGCTACTCTGATTCCGCTGTAGCCCGGCTGCTCCCGAAGAACCGCACGAAAGCTGTAAAGAAAGGTTGATGGAGCGGTCATTGAGCGCATTGGGCTGTTATCGCCAACCGAGACTCATGCCCATGCGGATCGGCGAACCTTGGCCGACTTCTCGGGACTGATCCGCACAACTCAAACCTTGGTACACGAGATTCGCTGTCAATAGCAATTCCTGAATCGATAATCATTCATGTCGGGGGAACAACCCAGTCCACTTGGAGTGATCCGCATGCAAGATGGGAATTGAGTTATTAGGTGGGCGGTGCTGGAACACGACAACAAACCCGCAGTTACCATACCCCTTTGGATTATTTTTGTCTGCGATCTGGCCGTAGTGAAGCAGCCTAGCTTGGTCCAATTTCGTAAAATGGCGGCACTGCTCAGAGAACACGCTATCAGACTCATGAAGTTCGTGCGCAGACATAGGGCATAATGCGGTCTCCTTTGAGATTCTCTGCCGGGCAGCCTTTGAGGCGGCCACCAAGATTAGATATATTTTCCCCACTCCTGTAAGAAGTGCACAGAATGATGTTACTGGATCGTTCCAAGCATTGCATACTTGGTCCCCGGTCCCACTGAAATCGTCTAGGAGAACCACAACATCATCTTCCCCGAGTTTGCGAGAATCACCTTCTGGCAGCATAGGCTGACGGAACAGTTCACTCCGCGATACAAATAGCTCATCGAATCGCTTAGGATCGAGCTTATTCGCAATTCGGAAATGATGAAGCATGGCATCGCCGCTCTCCCCAGCACTGCTAGACATTGCAGCAAACCGCCAGTTGCCTGTCCGCTTCGAGAAGGATTCGTTCCAGCCGGGCAGCGCCGCTAGAGTCTCGCGAAAGGCTGCATAAATTTGGCTCTGTGAGTAGTAATCAACAACGTCCAGTACACGCGCAGCCAAATCCTGATCTCCAGTGTCGAACTGGTTCAACCAACTCTCAATTGTGACGTTGATGATTCCCTCTCGATAAGAGCCAAAGCGATCGATCCATCGCTTGTACCTCTTGGCATCTATAGGTGTTCCTGGGGCGGAGGGACGCTTCATTTTCCCTCCCTCCGCCCCATAGCCCTCAGCTTCTCGCGAATAAGCTGCGCCAACGATTCAAGCCGATCCCACATTGCATCTTCGCCATAATACTCGTCAACGTCAATCGCACTAATCTGCGCATACAAGCTCTCCACGAATTTCAGAACCTTCTTCGCCTCTGCCGTGACCTTGGCTGATTCGATATTGAGATGATCTGGAGTCAGCGACGGCTGCTCGGCGAATTCCCTGAGTTTCTTGGAGATTGCGGGAATCTTCTTTGCCTTCACTGCATTATTGATATACTGCTTTACGATTCGGAAGTCTGTAACTGCCTTGATGCCCTTTTGCTCTACCTTATCGAGCATGTCGTCCGTAAACTTATCCTTGCTGAACCATGGGAATTTCACAACCTCGCGGTCATTTCGGACTGGATACAGCTCTATAAAGAAGTCGGCCTTCACTCTCTTATCGGGGTCGGCATCTAGCATCGTGTCTTGGTAGCGTTTGCTGTAGGAAAGGAGTTTCCTGCACCGAACCACAACTGCTTCATCAAGGCCGGTTAGTTCGGCAAGGCGCTTTTCCTTCTTCTCATCCAGTTCCCGCATCAAAAGCTCGAGTTTGAGGGCTGTCGGCATCAGCTCCCAATCTTTCCTCAGCTTGTGGATCTGGAACATTGTCACGATATTCTGGACAAGGGTTGGTTCTGCGACCTGGTTGACTGGGATCTCTTTAAGCCCGATCTCCTGAGCGCATATCCATCGGCGTTGGCCGTCCAGAATAACGTAATTGCCTGAGCTCTTTTCCTGGTAGACCGTCAATGGAACAAGGATGCCTACGCGTTTGATTGATTCACGAAGAATCTGTAAGTCGTCACGATCAAAGAGCAGCCTGGGGTTATGTGGGTTTGCCTTAAGCTTTCCGGTTGACAAGCTCTTGACGCCAATTCCTCTGACACTATAGCGCTTTGCCATTATTACGCCTTTCAGATGTTCGAGATCAGCACCTCGTTTGTCATCGCGCGGTGTGCCGCAAAACCTGCAACGTTACGACGAACGGCCACGGTCTCGAATGCGAACCCCTTCCTGAGAAGGTCTGCCTCGTCAGATTCAGCATAGCTAACAACGAAGCTTATTCCAGCGGCATTCAGACGTACCATCCATGAACGCAGTCGCACAATATCTTCAAGTGTGAAGGTGCTCGGATCATATTCCCTGAACACCCTGCGAGCCCGAACAGCATAGGGCGGATCCATATAGACAAGATCACCCTTCTCAGCTTGACTCAGGACTGTCTCGAAATCACCATTAACGAATCGCACTCCGCGCAGACGACGCGAACAGAGCTGGAAAACTTCATCATGAGGCAAGGCACCACACCCGTCCCCACTATACGGCACGTTGAACTGCCCTTTGAGATTTGTCCTGTATATCCCGTTAAAGCAAAATCGATTGAGATAAATGAAGCGCGCGGCCCGCACATGAGGTTTCATCCTCAACGTATTAAGCGACCTCAATCGCAGGTACTCTTCCTTATTCCAAGGCGGCAGCTTTGCCAGTTCCTTCAGGACAGCAGGCAGCCGGTATTTGACCTCAATATAAGTTGAAATCAACTCCGAGTTCATGTCGCCGAGGATCGCTTTGGAGGGCCTCAAGGCAAAAAAAAGACAGGCAGACCCAGCGAAAGGCTCGATATATCGCTTATGATTCTTCGTCCAAAATGTCTTCAATTTAGGCAGAAGTTTGCGCTTGCTTCCGGCCCAACGAAGAAAAGGCGGGCAGTCTTGTGTCGGCATTTTGGAGACAACCGGCATACTATCCCTCGGTGTCAATTCATCATAACGTAAAATTGCCAAGTCCATCACAAAAAAAGAGGTTGAGTCGGGGCCAAGCACAAAACGACCACAAGACCGCGGATTAGTCCCCGAAAACGCCGATGTCGCCAGAAAAGATTCTCGATTGCTGCATCATCGCCTTCCCGTTCAGGGAGAAGTACGGGAGGGGTAGAGAGCGAGGCCCCGGCAAAAAATCCGGTGAGATCAACGGGGGGTAGCGGCTGAGGGATGGATTTTGGAAGGCTCAGGGCAGAATAAAGAACAAAAGCAGGTCCTTCGACGGGTGGGTTGGGTTTGTGGTTTCCCACCCATTTCGCATCTTTTCCTCGAAAAGCCGCGAAATGGATGGGGCACGGGGCATTTGTGGGAGGGAAAGGGACGAAAAACAAAAGCAGATCCTTCGACTCACCACCTTCAGGCTGAAGAGTACGCCTGGGGCCCCGTGTTTCGCGGAATTTTCCGGGCGCACGACCGGCTAGTTTTCAGGGCAACCGGTCGTACATTCCCTTGGCATGCGAGGTCACGTTTCCAGGGCGGTGAGCGCGGATGCACCGGCCAGCAGGCGCGAGAATGCCACGCCTGGAAATTGTTATCACTTGGGCGCCGGGGCCGCCTTCTTGTGCTCCACGAATATGTGTGCTTGATGACAGCTCACACACGTCTTGCCTTTCATGAATGGATCAGACTTCAGTTGCGCCACCTGATCGCTGTGACAGTTGTCACATGTGCTTAACGCCGGCCTGCCCGCGAAGTCCGGTGCTGTTGTCTCGCCATGGCACACGGTACATTCGACACCGTTGTCGCTATGCGGGCTGGCTTTCCATTGGGCATACACCACCTTGTGGCAGGTGGAACAGGTATCCCCGGCTGGAATCAGCCGATGGTATATATGCCTGGCTTGATACCGCTGAGCAATGGCAGGTTGGACGGCAATAGCCAAAACGAGAAAAACGAACAGGGTGAGACCGAACATGCGCGCACAGAAACTATTCACAGACAGACCTCCTGAGTAGGATGTCGCAGTATGGCAGCCCGGCTATGGCCGCCGTCAGTGATGCAGATCACATTTCGCCGTAATGCGATCTGCGCGCTGGCCGCGAGGTCTGTTGCCAAAGGAATGTTCACAAACCTCGCTTGATTCCGCTGTCTGTCGCTGCGGTCGTGCAGATTCACGCGCTATGATGCGCCTTTTCGCTACCACCTCGGCTGAGGCGCTGCTGTCACCAGAGTCGGCCCAACCGCACAACTGGCAGCGGACTGAGCCGTTGAGGAACCCTGTCCGACCCGTTCTAACCTGCGGGCGAACACCCAAAGCCCTAATCAAGCAAATGTGTTGCGGCTCTTGGCGAGTCACGGGCAAGCTGGAACTTATCCGTCCATTCATCAGATCAGCGGGATTTTCAGGGGGTTAAAACCCCCTGCTCCCTCCGGAGGCATTCGATACGGTCGTCGGTCAATACAGTCAGGGAAGACTCCGGTTTCCCGGCTTGATCTTTGAGGTTTGGGAGCTTCATCGGGTACTCTGGAGTGAACCTAAGACGAGGAAGTTGCGTACCGGGAAGAATGGGACGTAGAGCGATAGGAGTGATGGTGTGCCTGGCGGCGCTGGCCATGCAAACTGCGGCGGCGCGCAACAGCCGTCAGGAGGCGATTCAGGCGGAGGCGCAACAGCCTCAGCCAGCCAGCGGCTTGAGAGTGCCGTTGATTGACAAGGGATTGCGGCTCTCGGACTTTGCGGGCATGGAGCCGCGGCCGGAATTGAAAGACAAGCTGCTGAAGATCTCCGGATTTATTCAGAACACGCCGCACGACGGGCAGCCGGCGACGGAAGAGACCGAGGTCTGGCTGGGATATACAAAGAGCGCCGTATATTTCGTGTTTATTTGCCATGATCGTCATCCCGAGCAGATTCGCGGGCATCTGGCGCGGCGGGAAAATATCCTGAATGACGACTTCATCGCGGTGCTGCTCGATCCCTTTCAGGACCACCGCAAGGGCGTTCTCTTCGAGGTGAATCCGGCGGGGGTGCAGGCCGACGCGGCGTGGGACGAGAACAGCAGCGCTGATTACAGCTATGACCAGGTTTGGGACTCAGAAGGCCAGGTGACGCGCGAGGGATGGATGGCGGTGATTGAAATTCCATTCCGCAGTTTGCGTTTTCGATCCGATGGTTCCGATTGGGGCGTGGTCTTCATGCGCAACTTTCCCCGCAACAGCGAGACGGACTTCTGGCCGCGCGTTTCCGCCAACATCACCGGCGTACTGAGCCAGGAAGGAACGCTGCACGGCATCGAGGGCGTAACCGGCTCGCATAATGTGCAGATCAATCCTTATGTGCTGGGGCAGAACGAGCGCACGCTGGAAACCGTGGACCCGCTCAATCCCTATTTCAGTTCGCGTCACCTGGAAGGCACGGCAGGCGGCGAGGTCAAGGCTATCCTCAAAGACCACATTGTCTTTGACGCGACCATCAACCCGGACTTCAGCACCGTGGAGTCGGACCAGCCGCAGTTCACGGTGAATCAGCGTTACCCGGTTTACTTTCCGGAGCTGCGGCCATTTTTTCTGGAGAATGCCAACTACTTTGCCACGCCGATTAATCTGGTTTATACGCGCAACATCGTGCATCCGGAATACGGCGGGCGCGTGACGGGAAAGATACACCACACCAACCTGGGCCTATTTGCCATCGACGACCGCGAGCCGGGGCAGACCGTGGCGCCGGGCGATCCGCTCTACAACAAGCGCGCGACTATCGCGGTGGGACGCATTTCCAGAGACCTGGGCAAAGGGTCGAGCATCGGCGCGATTTATACCGACTTCGAGTTCGGCCATGGATGGAACCGCATCGGGGGCGCCGATTTCAAGGCGCGGATCAACAACCATTGGACGGCGCTGGGCCAATGGGTGGAAAGCTCGACCCAAGGCACGGTCGATAGCGGAACTCCTCCAACTTACTCCGCCGGGCCGGCGGGCAACTTTCAAGTGCAGCGCTCCGGGCACGCGTTCAACCTTAATTCGGTGTATCAGGATATGAGCGTTGGCTTCCAAACCCAGCTGGGCTTTATCCAGGCCTCGAACTTTCGCAACGACCAGACGCACATTACTTATCAGTGGTTTCCTAAGCACAGGCTCATCCAGAGCTTTGGACTGGAAACCAACCAGAATGTAGCCTACGATCATTCAGGCAATCGCGTCTTTCATTACTCGTCGTTCGACCCATTCATTCTATTTCCGCGAAACATGGTGATCGCGCCGATCGGCGGCGAGAACTCCGACACGCTGCTGCCGAAGAATTACCCGTCGCTCACGCAGAACAGAAACTTCACGGAAAATTTCGGCGGATTAGTCTTCCGCGGAGCGCCGTGGGCGCAGCTTAACTTCAATTTGCAGGCAATCCGCAGCGGCAATGTGAACTACAATCCAGTGGCGGGGGGCGTGCCGTTTCTGATGAACCAGGAAACCGTGCAGGCGCTTTTTACGTTGCAGCCGCTGCGTCAACTGACCGCAGACAACACTTATTTGCTGGATCGCGACCATGCGGTGGCCAATGGCGCGCTGGTGTACGAAAGCCAGGTGTTCCGCACCAAGGTCAACTATCAGTTCACGCGGGCGATCTCTGCCCGGGTGATTGTGGAGTACGACTCGACGCTGGCCAATCCCGCGGAGACGTCGCTCAAGCGGACCAAGGAAGTGGGCACAGAGGCGCTGTTGACGTGGCTTCCGCATCCGGGCACGGCTGTTTATATCGGCTATAACAACGATCTGCAAAATCTGGACCGGAGGCTGTGTCAAGGCTTTCCAGGCGGAGCCTGCGATCCCAACAATACGGTGGCGCCGCGAGTGCCGCAGATGTTGAATGACGGGCGGCAGATTTTCGTCAAGGCATCCTATCTATTCCGCTTCTAGGCCGGTCATCAACGATGGCAAAAAAGGCGCTTCCAGTCAGCTTTCCTTGCGGTAGAGCGTCTCGCGGATGGAGCGACGGCGGGGAGCTCAAGGCCAACATGACGGCCAAAGCGGAGATTGTGCTTGACGAGCACAAGGGCGTTGATTTTCCGCAGTCTCCACACACAGTTTTGCCCGCAATTCCAAGTTTTCCCGCAGTTGATTCATCCCAGGCGCAAAGATCCGGGGCAAAAATATCAGCAAATCTTTTGCGTTGTTTTGTGAAATTGGAGTAATATTGTCCATATAGAGCAATCGGTGTTTTTCCGTTTCCATTCGAAAAAGATCCCAAAGAGAATTAGGAGGTTGCAATGAAAGAACAGGAATTTCTCAGCCAATTGGACGCATGGCTTCACGCGCCAGCCATGCTCGTTCCCCATCAACTTGGCGCCGATACCCATACGCCGCTGGTCTCATCGGCCATCCTGGTCGGCTCCAAGGCCCCGCTGGCGCTGGCCAATGCGAAAGCGCTGAAGGCGGCCGCGGACGAAGAAGCCAAGTTCAACATCTTCAAAAACGATTACGCCTGCGCCTGCAGCACGGTGCTGGACATTGCACGCCAGAAGGCCGGTTATAACCCCACCAAGCCGGATGATCCGAAGGGCAAGGAGAAGTTCCTCGACTACCTCAACCGCGTGCAGAAGGCGCCATTCTTCACCCTGACCTACGCGGAGAGGGAGACCATCCACAGCGAATCAAAAAACTACGACGAGCTGATCAATGCCATCGCCGACACCTTCCAGGGCCTGGTGGAGGAGAACAAGAAGGCGGTGGTGAGCGCGCTTGGCGGACTGGCCAAAGTGGCCGCGAATTCCGAGAGCACGAAACAGACCAAAGACCTTTTTGTGCAGAACGTGATCTCGGCCAGCAACCAGTACAGCATCTACCTGTATACATGCCACGTGGACATGGAGTCGGCCACCAAGAAGGGCGTCAAGGAAAAGCAGAGCAATTTCGAAGTTTCCACCACCAAGCTGGAGTTCAAGAAATCGCTATGGCCGACGGCGGCGCGCAAGGTGTATGACATCACGGTTCTGGCCATTGACGATTGGCTGGACGATAACACCACCGTGGCGGAATCCGACAACTTCAAGCTGTGCCTTACGGAGCGTGCATGATGAGCGACGGCCCGCCCGAATTTGTGGCCCTCAAAGGCCCGTCATCCCCTTACTTCGGCGTGACCGGCGCGCAAGCCGGTCAGGCCAGGGAAAAGGATGCCGCCGTGCAGCGTCTGCGCGGCTTCCGCACCGAGCCCGCATCGGCGGAGTACCAACAGCTTCTGGCGGCATTCAAGGCCAGCCCCGCCACGGGTTGCGCCACGGTGCTCGACCAACTGCGCCGCAAAGCAAAATACAATCCGGCGAATCCAGAGAAAGACGGCGGGTTAATGTTTTTCTATGTCGGGCTCATGCAGCATCCACTGTTCAGTAAACTTCCGTTCGATTCCTTCAGCTTCGAACTGAAAATAGGCATGGGTAATCCGGCTCCCGATCCGGAGGCCATCGTCCGCCGCTACCAGGGCAGCGACCAGGAGGCCAGCCGCCGTATCCGCCGGCAATACGACATCATCATGCAAAACGCGATTGCGAACCGGGGCAAGACACAGGAAGGCGACCTGCTGCAAGAGCACTCGCTGGGCGTGCGCGACCGCCTCACCTTCCTCTACATCCGCACCGCGCTCATGGCGAACCTGGACATGCTTCCGCCAGCGACTGTTATCGGCATTATTAAGGGCAGCCGCTACGGGTTTGAGTTCGCCTTCGATTCGGTAAAATGGCCCAGCTACGCCGAAGCCGTTTTGCGGGAAGATCTGAAGACACTCGATGACTGGCTCAACGGCCTGTGAAAATCGCCGCGCATTCGATCGGGATGCGCGGGCACCTGCGGTGCGGAGACTGGCCGTCCAGGCGGAGGGCTCTTGCGCGCCATGGGATTCGTCCACCTGCGGTGGGGCCAATCACTCGCTATTCGCTCGCATGGGGCACCTATCAGGCCCCCTACGACCTCCGTCGGTGAATTGTCAACTTTCCTTGCGGTAGAGCATGTCGCGGATGGCGCCACGGCGGGCTTCGTTGAGTTCGCTCTTGGTCTTGCGGTCGACGGCAGCGACGCCTGCGGTGCGGCCAACTGCGGTGGGGCCAACTGCGCCTGCGGCGCGACGGCCCTCGGCGGCGGGTTCGGCGGAGTCAGGGACACTGCACGCGGGGCAGCGGTTGGCGAAGCCGGGTTTGTTCGGCTTCAACTCGAACTCCTCCGAGCAGACGACGCAGGTTTTGATGGGAAAGGCCATACACATCCATGATAACGCGGAGGAATTCTTTGCGGTTCACCTGGCGCCGCGCGGGGGCTGGAGGGGCAGATGTAGAATGAGGGCCATCGGCTCCACAAGCTGGGAAGCTGATTCCGGAACGTGGGGAAGCTGATTCCGGAACGCAACTGGGCAGGGAGAGTTGGCGCGCTGAGGAAAATGACTGCCGCAATGGAACAGACGACATCCCCGACGCTGCTGATACTGGCCGCCGGCATGGGCAACCGCTACGGCGGCTTGAAGCAAATCGATTCGGTTGGGCCAAATGGCGAAACCATCATCGATTACTCGATCTACGACGCGATGCGCGCCGGGTTCGGCAAGCTGGTGTTCGTCATCCGCAAGGAGATCGAGGAACCGTTCAAGGAGATTGTCGGCAGGCGATTTGAAGATCGCATGGCGGTGGAATACGTTCTTCAGGAGCTGGATATGCTTCCGCCGGGGTTTACCGCGCCGGCGGGACGGACCAGGCCGTGGGGCACGACGCATGCAATTCTGATGGCCGCGGGCGCGATTGACGAGCCATTTGTGGTGATCAATGCAGACGACTTCTACGGGGCCGAGGGCTATCGGCTGCTGGCGCAGCATCTGCAATCCGGCGTGGAGGAGTATGCTATGGCCGGATTTGTCTTGCGCAATACGCTGTCGGAGTTTGGGACGGTGGCGCGCGGGGTGTGCAAGGTGGGCGGCGACGGCTACGTGGAGAGCGTGGTGGAAATGACGAAGATTGCACGCGACGGCGCTCATGCGAAAAACACCGAGGAGACGGGGGAGACGATCAGGCTGGAGGGCAGCGAGGTGGTTTCCATGAACATGTGGGGATTTACGCCGCGAATCTTTCCGCAACTGGAGGAACAATTTCGGGGATTCCTTGAAGCGCATGGCGCGGAGGAGAAGACGGAATGCTATATTCCCCGCGTGGTGAATGACCTGGTGGTGGCCGGGCAAGCGAGAGTGAAGGTTTTGCGCACGCGGGATTCATGGTTTGGCGTGACTTATCGCGAGGACCGGCCGCGCGTGGTGGAAGACATCAACCGGCTGATCCGCAGCGGCGCTTATCCGGAAAGACTTTGGCCGTGAGCGAAGAGCAGGACGCGGGCGCGGTGGCGTGCTGTTGAGGAACGGGGCGGAGTTGGAGCAGGGATTTTTTGAAACAGGCAGCAAGTCAGCTCCCGCTGCGCGGGATTCGCAAGTTAGCAAGTTAGCGGATTTGCGCGGCTGACGGATTCTTCTTGCCTACGTTTAGCATTGACCGGCCCGGCGGGTTGAGAATAAGGATTAAATCAGTCCTATTCAACCGGGGGGAGGAGCTGTCTGTATGATCACGGAATCGACGACGAAACAGAGCCTGTTTCCGATTCAGCCGAACCCTGATGGCGCGGAGGCCTTCGACAGCTTGCAGGAGATCTTCGAGCTGGTTGCATCCGGACTCTACAGTTTGGCGGCGATGCTGGTGGGCGAGGGCGAGGAGAGCGCGCGGCTGGTGGAGGAGACGATCGCTTCAGCGCAGGTATCTCCTTGCGCCGATCCGCAAAATGCGCGCCGGTGCAGCCGGAGGGCGCTGGCCACCGCGGCTCTGGAACTGCTCGCCCGACGCTGCCCCGGCTGCCTGGCCGCGCCGTTGGGGCTGACGCCGGCCTCGACCTGCATCGAGGGCGACGACCTGGCCTCGGCGGGCCTCTCGGCCGAGGAACTGGAAGGCATGATCAGCGGGCCGGAGCGCGAGCGGGTGCGGAGTTGGCTGACCAGCCTGCCGACGTCGATGCGGACGGTTTTTGCGCTGCGCGCGGTGGCCGGCTTCAACGCCGCCGAGACGGCCGCGCTGCTGAAGTTACACGGCGGGGCGCAAGCAGCCGCATGGACGCCGGCAGCGGTGAGCGAGGTCTTCCGCCAGGGGTTGTGCTCGCTGGCTTCGCAAGTGCATCGTGCTTCGACTGTAAAGGGCAGCTTCTAGCCTTTAGCTTTTACCTCTGGCGCACAACTCATGATGGGCAACATTGGCTCTGGCGATTCTCCGCGACCTCCTTTCTTCTCCGTATTCGTAAATGGGCGGGAACGGCGCCCTGGTTCCTCTCGTAAAATCAGTCGTTTGCGGCGGATTTTAGCCGCGTGCCCCGTTCATTCGATACACTAGAGATACGAACCACGCTGACGGCTTTTCGCATCCATTGAGGAGCGAGCGCTTTGGGGCTGCGGCGCTTCGCTGAGAGTCGAACGAACTTGATTTCTTCCATTTCTTCGAGCAACAACTCGATCCGGCCCTGTGCCTGCGCCCTGGCTATGGGCCTGGCGGGGCTGCTTGCGTGCGGGCTGGGAGCGCAGACGGCGTCTCTCTTCCAAGGCAGCGTGGCGCAGGGCGAGGTTTCAGCGCAGGCGGTCAATCTCACGCTGGACGACGCCATCCAGCGAGGGCTGAAGACAAATTTGGGCGTCATTCTCAGCGGCGCGCAGACGGCCGCGGTGCGCGGGGAGCGGCTCAGCCAGTTGCAAGCCCTGCTGCCCTCGGTGGATGCAAGCGCCAAGGAAACCGTGATGCAGTTGGACCTGCCCGCCGAGGGGCTGCGCATTCCCGGTTTTCCCAAGATTATCGGGCCGTTTGGATTCACCGACGTGCGGGCCACGCTGAACTGGTCGCTGATCGATGTGGCTTCGCTGCGCAACTATCTGGCCGCGCGCCACAACTTTACCGCCGCGGAATTGTCTGCGCAGGACGCGCGCGATCTGGTGGTGCTGGTGGCGGGCAACGCCTACCTGCTGGCGCTGGCCGATGAGACCCGGATTGCCAGCGTGGAGGCGCAGGCGGCCACAGCCAAAGTTTCGCTCGACCAGGCGGTTGCCAACCACCAGGCCGGTACAGCGCCCTTGCTGGACGAGCTGCGCGCCCGTGTGGATTCGCAGTCGCTGGAGCAGCAGTTAATTGTGGCCCGGAACGCCCTGGAAAAAGACAAGCTGGCGCTGGCGCGGGTGATTGGGCTGCCGCTGGAGCAGAGCTTCACGCTGGCCGACAAGGCGCCCTACGCGGTCTTCGACCAGATCGACGTGGAGACGGCGATTCACGAGGCCCACGCCAACCGCAAGGATCTGGCGGCGATGGTGGAGCAGGCCAGGGCGGCCGAGCAGCAACGCAAGGCGGCTAAGGCCGACAGGCTGCCTACTCTGAATTTTATGGGCGACTACGGCGACATCGGCGTGACCTTGTCGCACTCGCACGGCACCGGCAACGCCGCCGGCACGCTGAGCGTTCCGCTGTTCAAAGAATTCGGGCTGCGAGGCGAGGCGCAGCAGGCGCAGGCACAACTGGATACGGCGCAGGCTCAACTGAGCGACAAAAACGCGCAGGTGGACGCCGATGTGCGCGACGCGTTGCTGGACATTGCCTCGGCGCAGAAGCTGGTCGAGGCAGCGCGGTCTTCTGTCGAGCTGGCCAACGAGGCGCTCAGCGAGGCGCAGCAACGTTACGCCAACGGGGTGAGCGACAATCTGGCCGTGAGCCAGGCGCAGCAGTCGGTGGCCCAGGCCTACGATCAATACGTGACCAGCCTCTACCGGCACAATGTGGCCAAGCTCAGCCTGGCGCGCGCCCTGGGAGCAGGCGAGGACTACAGGAAATTTTTAGGAGGAAAGTAGACGTGGCGGATTTTATTCCAACACCGGAACCAATCGAGCAGGAAACAGAGATAGAGAGCGCACCGCCGCAATCGCGCCGCAGAGGCATCGTGGTTGCCGTGGTGGCGATTCTTGCGCTGGTGGCCGCGGGAATCTGGTGGCGCTCAACCTATAGCGAGAACACCGACGACGCGCAGGTCAACGGGCACCTGATTCAGGTGAGCGCGCGCGTCGCGGGCCAGGTGGCCAAAGTGTACGTGGATGAGAACCAGGTGGTGAAGGCAGGCGACGTGATCGCTGAACTGGACCCCAGCGACTACAAGGTCGCGGTGGAGAATGCGGAAGCGGCCCTGGCCAGCGCACAAGCCAACGCCGCGGCGGCCAACGTGAATGTGCCCATCACCACCGTCAACACCGGCAGCAATCTGAACGCGGCCGACGCCAATGTGAGCGGCTCGCACGCCGCCGTGGAACAGGCTCAGCAGCAACTGGAGGCCGCGAAGGCCAACAACACAAAGGCCCAGACCGATCTGGTGCGCTACAAGCCGCTGGTGGAAAAAGACGTGATCAGCAAGCTGCAGTTTGACGCCGCGGTGGCCGCCGCCGACGCCGCCCGCCACTCCGAGCAGGCCGCCAGAGACGGGGTGAAGGTGGCGCGCGAGCGCGAGGCCCAGGCCAAGGCGCAGTTGAAGTTTGCCCAGACCGCCCCCGAGCAGGTGGCTGCGCAGAGCGCCCGCGCCCGCCAGGCGCAGGCCATGGTGGCGCAGGCCCAGGCGCAACTCGATATGGCCAAACTCAACCTGAGTTACACGAAAATCGTGGCGCCGGCGGCCGGCATCATCACGCGCAAGAGCGTGGAGATCAACCAGAATGTTGCGCCGGGGCAGAACCTGCTGATGCTGGTTTCGCTGGAAGGCTTATGGGTGACGGCCAACTTCAAGGAGACGCAACTGCGCCACATGTACTCCGGGCAACCGGTCGAGATTGACGTGGACTCGACGGGCAAAACTTATCACGGCAAGGTGACGCAGATTGGCGGCGCGACGGGCTCGGTGCTGAGTTTGTTTCCGCCGGAAAACGCGACGGGAAACTATGTGAAGGTGGTGCAGCGGGTTCCGGTGCGCATCGACTTCACTAACCTGGCCGGCGAAGACCCCAACCACGAGTTGCGGCCGGGATTGTCGGTTGAGCCGAAGGTGAGCGTGAAATGAAGGGCAGCTTTTAGCTGCTAGCTTTTAGCCCCCAGCCTTGAAACCAAGGCTGGGGATTTCGTTTCTGGGAATGGCATGAATGAGATTCTTTGTCTCTTACCCTTTGCGCATAGAACGCGAATAAGGATGGGCCACCTAATAAAGGATGATTACATGCAGGTTGCTCCATTATTTCGCCAGAATTCTCCTCGAATAGCCGACGAGGAGATGGCGCACGCGGCTATCAACATGGAGCCCTGAATGCCGATCTACAGATAACTTTGGTTTTAACCGCATGTAGTACTGAATGTCGATCTCCAGATAACTTTGGTTTTATCCGTACTTAATTAGAACCAAGTAAAAAACACAGATATGCGATACCGATGAAAACATCCGTAATCAGATGGTGTTCTTTGATCTGTCCGTACCGACGCCTCAGTAGTTTTCATCGGCAACAAGAACGCCTACAGATAACTTTGGTTTTAACCGTATGTAGCACTAAATGCCGATCTACAGATCACTTTGGAATTAACTGTACTTAATTAGAATCTTGTAAAAAAACACAGACATGCTATACCGATGCAAGCATCCGTATTCAGATGGTGTTCTTGGACTTGTCGGTGCCGGCGCCGCTGTAGTTTTCATCGGCAACCAAGGACACCGCGTTCCGCTGGAAGTGGGCTGAACGCTATGGTTTTTTAGCTTTGAATTGGCTTCGGTTCAAGCGCACCGACACCCATTTGTGCCGAGTCAATTCAATAACAGTTGTTGTATGGGGGATTCTGATGAAAAATCGCACATCTCATGCTTCTGTTGTGAGCAAGATGTTATTTTGCCTGACTCTCGTAACGTTCCTCCTCTGGGGTTCTTCGTCGTTCGCGCAGAACAACACGATCTTCGGACCCAACGTTTACGTCTACGACACCACCTATTCGGCGGCGACGATCAACTCGAAGCTGGCCACGCTGGCTGCCAACACCCAGTTCAGCACCAACCGCTATGCGGTGTTTTTCAAGCCCGGCACATACACCGGCGTCGAGTCCCAGGTTGGCTTCTATATGTCCGCTGCCGGCCTTGGCGAGACCCCCACCGCCACCGCCATCAGCAACGGCTATCTGACGGTCAATACGACGGATAGCAACGGGAACCTCACGACCAACTTCTGGCGTTCCCTTGAAAACATTGAAATCACCGCCCCGTCGGGCGACACTCTGCAATGGGGCGTCTCCCAGGGAGCGGACTTCCGGCGCGTGAAGGTGAACGGCGGGCTGGAACTGACGAATTCCTCCTGCGGCGAGGCCAGCGGCGGATTCATTGGCGACTCCGAGATTACCGGGGCCGTTAACGCCTGCTCCCAGCAGCAGTGGTATACCCGCAACAGCTCTGTTGCAAGTTTCACGGGGAACGTATGGAACTTCGTCTTCTCCGGCGTCTCCGGCGCCCCGGCGCAAAGCAACCCATTCGGCAGCGGAGCCAATTCCTACACCACGCTCGCCGACACTCCGGTAAGCCGTGAAAAGCCCTACCTCTATGTGGATAGCGGCGGCAACTACTTTGTGTTCTCGCCCACCAAGAAGTCAAATTGGTCAGGCGCGGACTGGTCCAACAACGGCCTAGGCTCCGGCAACTCCCTGGCTATCAGCACCTTCCTGATCGCCACGCCCTCAACCTCGCTGTCCACGATCAATTCATGGCTGGCTACCTCCGGCCATAACCTCATTCTGACCCCCGGCATCTACAAGTACAGCGGGGCCATCAGCGTCGTTAACGCCAACACGGTGGTGCTCGGACTCGGCTATGCAACCCTGGTTCCGCAGTCGGGAACAGCCGCGCTTACCGTTGCCGACGTGGACGGCGTGCAGCTCGCCGGATTCTTGATTGACGCCGGCCCGACCAACTCGCCGGTGCTCCTGCAGGTTGGAGTCCATGGCGTATCGCACTCCAGCAACCCGACATCGATCAGCGATGTGAACTTCCGCATCGGCGGAGCCACCGCCGGAACTTGCACCGAAGCCGCGGAAATCGATAGCGACAACGTGATTATCGACAACATGTGGATATGGCGCGCCGACCACGGGACCGACGCCTCCTGGACCGGCAACGTCTGCAATAACGGCTTGGTCGTAAACGGAGACAACGTCACGGCATTGGGCCTGGCTGTCGAGCACTTCGAGAAAGAGCAGGTCGTGTGGAACGGCAATGGCGGCGAAACCATCTTCTACCAGAGCGAAATGCCCTATGACGTTCCCAACCAGGCGGCATGGATGAACGGCAGCGTAGACGGTTACGCGTCCTACAACGTCGCGTCGACGGTCACCACTCACAAGGCTTACGGCATTGGCGTTTACTGCTACTTCAGTCAGGGAGTGGCCATCATTGCCAACAGCGGAATCGCTGCTCCGGCCGGCGTAAGCGGAGTCACGTTCACCGACGCGCTTACGGTGTTTCTGGCAGGAAGCGGCCAAATCACCCACACCCTCGCCTCGAACAACAGCACGGCGGATAATGCCGGCACGACGGTGAAGTCCGGCGCCATCCTCAGCGATGTCGGCTCGTGGTAGGATTATGGATTTGTTGGAGAATACGCGGCTCTGGAAAAGACGTTCACGGCCACGGCCAACAGCAGCGGCCAAATCGTGATCGCCTTCACCAGCGGCGCTGCAAACCAACCCGAAGTCGCGGGTATTGAAATCCGGTAAGACGAACCCAACCCATGCAGGCCGGCGGCACGAAGTGCCGCCGGCCTGCATACATGGTTCACGAATTCGAACGAATCTATCTTCTCCTGCGGGATCTGGACGCCTCTTCTTCGTCACGACCTGATCGGCCACCTTGTGTAAACGTGTGCATTTTTTCAGAGTTCCCTCCTACAACTTGTTCGTAAAGCACAACTAAAGACCATAACGGTTACAAGACCGGCATTAACATCCCCGCTATATGTCTCATTCCAGTACACGAATGGCCAACTCCCAACGCTTGAAACCCTTGGGTAACAAATGTAACGTTTCGCTCTGTTCAACCAAGCGAATAGAGTCGTAACCGGCTCGGAAGTGTGAGTCTATGTTCCCCTTGAAAGGATGTAGAAATGAGACTTGGTTCAAGCAAGTTAAGACAATTCTTCATGGCCGCGCTGTTTGTGGCGCCGCTGATTATCGCTTTAACTTCGTTGCCGGTTGTTGCCTATGCGGCACCATCTGGCGGTTGCACAGGCGTTGCCAACATTGTGATCGGGTCAACGACATACGTTCCGACATGGTGCCAGGAATTCAACGGCGCCCAGGGTTCCCCAGACACCTCGGTGTGGAAGTTTGACCTCGGAGGAGGCGGCTGGGGTAACGGCGAGGCGGAAATTTACTGCGGGCCTCCGGGATACTCGGGCAATCCCTCCCAGTGCCCCACAACGTTCAGCACCACCACCAACCCGACCTACATCGATGGCAGCGGGCACCTGGTGATCCAGGCTATCAAGTCAGGTAGCAACTGGCTATCGGGCCGCATGACTACGGAAGGGCTGGAAAACTTTTCCTACGGGATACTCGTAGCCAGCATCTTGCTTCCCAATACGACCAACCAGGGCCTCTGGCCCGCATGGTGGACCCTGGGCACCGACATCACCACCGTTCCGTGGCCCGGTTGCGGCGAATATGACATCATGGAGAACTGGTCCCCGCAAGTGGATAACGGCGAAGGCACCACAGGGGACATTTCAACGGCTCACACCACCAAGACTGGCGGGAGCGGAGTAGGTGGACGCTTTACTTTCCCCAGCGGAGAAGCAACGGACACTGCCTACCATGAATACGGGGTAATTTGGGAGGCGAACGAGCTGCAGACCTATGTGGATAACCCATCATCACCGTTCTTGACTATTACCCCCAGCAGCCTTCCCTCGGGAGATACCTGGCCATTCAATCAAACTATGTTCGTGATCATGAATGTGGCGGTGGGCGGCACCCTCGGTGGATCGGACGCCAACCTGACCAGTCCGCAGGTGATGTCTGTGGACTACGTTCGCTGGTACACGCCATCCACGGGAAGTTGCGAAGCGGCTCCCTCGGCGCCAACCAGTCTGACGGCAACGGCCCAATCCTCCAGCGCCATCGGTTTGACCTGGACGGAGCCTGCTCCACCGGCCAATTGCACCGTCAGTTCCTACAACGTCTACCGCAGCACCACCAGCGGATTCACGCCGGGCTCGGGCAACCTGATCGCCAGCGGCGTGACCAGCCCCAGCTACACCAACACCGGCCTCACGGCTTCGACAACCTACTACTACCTCGTGGAAGCGCTTGACTCGTACGGCACATCGCCGGAATCGAACCAGGCCAGCGCCACCACGGAGGCAAGCGGTTCCGGCGGGGACTTCATCGCCATTAATTTTGAAGGCCCGGCGGTGAGCAACTCGGGCGGCGGCGACGCTTCCTTTAACGCGGACGAGGACTACAGCGGCGGCGGGAAGGCCACCCCGACCACGCACTCCATCAGCACGACCGCGGCCGGTGCCAATGCGGCGCCCATGGCGGTGTATCAGACCCAGCGTGATGGTGTCTTCACCTACACGATTCCGGGCATGGTGGCCAACAGCCAGCACACCGTCCTGCTGCACTTCGCCGAGATCTACTTCAGCGCGGCGGGGAAACGTGAGTACAACGTGGCCATTAACGGCACAAATGTGCTCACCAACTTTGACCAATATGCCGCAGCCGGAGGAGAATACATCGCTGTGGTCAAGTCGTTCACGGCTACCGCCAACAGTAGCGGCCAAATCGTGGTCTCCTTCACCGACGGCGCAGTCAACCAACCTTCAGTCGCGGGTCTTGAAATCCGCTAAGACGGATCTAACCTACATCGGCCGAGGACGTCTTGCGTCCTCGGCCGGTGTGGCGGAATAGATTTTTCCCCGGAAAATTCCGCACGAACCTTCCACAACAATCGAAGTGTACGCGGTTCAGGCCGAAGATGAGGCGCCATAGAGATTCTTTTCTGTCCGCCGCCCTCGCGCCGATCGGCATGGCCGCGAACAGTCTGGAGGGCTATGTGCTGACCCTCTATATTCACGGCCCGGCGGGCGTTCCCTACCAGTAAGGATTCCGCACGAGTTCAAAACGGGTCGCCTTTGGGCGGCCCGTTTCTTTCTGTCTTTCTCTCTGCCGGGATAAACTGATTGCAGCACAGCAATGAAAGACCCGATACCCGATTCGACGGAGTTCGCCGTGTTGCCGGTTCTCCCCGGTCTTGCGCCGGGACCCGAGCACCTGGTACCCTCGCTGGCGGAGGTTCATGCGACGGTGCGCGTCTCGCGCTCGCCGCAGTACTGGCGGCGGCTGGCGGGCTTTTTGGGCCCCGGATTCCTGATCTCGGTGGGCTACATGGACCCCGGCAACTGGGCGACGGACATTGCCGGCGGCTCGCGCTTTGGCTACACGCTGCTGTTCGTCATCATGGCATCGAACCTGATGGCGGTGCTGCTGCAAAGCCTGAGCCTCAAGCTGGGCGTGGCCACGGAGCGCGACCTGGCGCAGATGTGCCACCAGAGTTACGGCCCCAGGGTGAGCTATGCGCTGTGGATCGGCGCGGAGATTGCCATCGCCGCATGTGATCTGGCCGAGGTGATCGGCTCGGCTATCGCCCTGAACCTGCTCTTTCACATTCCGCTCTTCTACGGCGTGCTGATTACCAGCGTGGACGTGCTGTTGATTCTCGTGATCCAGCGGTGGGGTTTCCGTTACATTGAGGCGCTGGTGATTACGCTCATCGGCACGATTACGGTGATGTTCAGCGTGCAGATGTTTCTCTCCAAGCCAGAGTACTGGCCGGTGCTGCGGAATCTTATTATTCCCTCGCCCGCCATCGTTACGAATCCCGATATGCTGTACATCGCCATCGGGATACTGGGCGCGACGGTGATGCCGCACAACCTTTATCTGCACTCCTCGATTGTGCAAAGCCGCAAATATGAGCGCACGCCCAAGGGCAAGCGCGAGGCCATTCACATGGCCAACATCGACTCCGCGCTAGCGCTCACCATCGCCCTGTTTGTGAATGCGGCCATTCTGATTGTGGCGGCGGCGGTCTTCAATCGCCGCGGACTCTATGATGTAGCGGCTATCCAGGACGCCTACAAACTGCTTAGCCCGCTGCTGGGCGCGGCGGGAGCGAGCACGCTGTTCGCCATTGCGCTGCTGGCCAGCGGGCAAAACTCCTCGATTACCGGCACACTGGCCGGGCAGGTGGTGATGGAGGGCTTCATCCATCTCAAGTTGTCGCCGTGGCTGCGGCGGCTGATTACGCGCTCGCTGGCGATTATTCCCACGATTATCGTAGTGGCGATCACCGGCGAGCAGGGCACGGAAAAGCTGCTCATCCTGAGCCAGGTGATTCTCTCGCTGCAACTGAGCTTTGCCGTGATTCCGCTGGTGATCTTCACCGGCAGCCGCAAGAAGATGGGCGAGTTTGTGAACGCTCCCTGGCTGCAGGGGCTGGCGTGGTTTACGGCAGCATTGATTGTCGTATTGAATGCCTGGCTACTGATTGAAACCGCAATGGGCCGCTAACTCCACGCTTCCCCACGGAGGTTACGTATGAAACATAATCGAAGGAATAGATACTTCTCTCTCTGTTTTCTGATGTTAACTATAGTTAACCCGGGTCCGTTCAAAGCGCAAAGTGGAACGTCGAGCGCTATCTCGGGCACGGTGACGGACTTTACTGGCGCGGTGCTGCCTAATGCAGCGGTCACGGCAACCAATATGAATACCAGCGCCACCCGTGCCGGGCAAACCAATGGCGACGGCCGCTTTCTCTTTTCCCAGGTAGATCCCGGCACTTATACGGTGACGGTGAGGGCCGACGGGTTCGCGGAACAGACATCGCCCCAGGTTGCCGTCGCAGTGGGGCGCACCGCGACTTTGAACTTCAGTCTTTCTTTGGCCGCAACCTCGCAGACGTTGGTGGTGACGACGCTATCGGCAATGCTCACCCTGGAGAACCCCAATACCACCACCACGCTCGAAGCTGAAACGATCGCCAGCCTTCCCAATCCAGGACAGGACCTAACCTATCTAACTCAGTTCGCGCCCGGGGCGCTGATGAATACCGCCGGCTCCTCCAACGACGCAAAAGCTGCCGGGGGCTACGGAAACGTCGAATTCAACGGCCTTCCCGCAACCTCCAACGGTTACATATTGGACGGATACGACAGCAACGATCCGTGGCTAGGCCTGAATATCGGGTTATCGACGAACCTGGTCATTGGCCTGGATGCGGTCGGAGAGGTAACCGTCAATACGAATTCCTACTCCGTCGATCAGGGAAGATATGGCGCATCGCAGGTGAATTACTTCACCAAATCCGGAACCAACAAATTTCACGGCGACTTTTACGAGTTATGGAACGGCTCTTTGTTGAATGGGGAGGACTACTTTCTTCACGACAACGACACGCCCGGCAATATCGCGAAAAAGCCCCGCTCCACGGTGAATGAGTTCGGCGTGAGCGTGGGGGGACCGATCATCAAGGACAAGCTGTTCTTCTTTGCCCACTATGAGGGTATTCGGATTGCTCTTCCGTTGGTTTCGCAAGCTGTCGCTCCTACGTCTGCCTATCAAAATTATGTGCTGGGTCAACTGGCCGTAGGCGGAACAGACCCGATTACCGGAACCGTACTGCCTGCGCAGCCGGAGGAGATTCCCTTTTACCAATCGATGTTCAATCTCTACAGCAATACGGCAGGAACCCCGGTTCCAGTCAGTTACTGTCCTCTGGACGCGAATGGGGCGCTGCTTCCCGGCACGCAGACGAGCGGCAACCTCTTCGATGGAAGCGGTTGCGCGAACCAGCACCAGGAGTCGCTGACCAACAGCGATAGGGAAAATCTTATCGTGGTAAAAATCGACCACACCATCAATACGCACAACAGCGTCTGGTATCGCTACCAACAGGACACGGGGCTACAGGCGGCTTATACCGATCCTATAAACCCAATCTTCAACTCATACTCTCCGCAGCCGCAATACACGCTGGTTGCCGGCTATACCCATCTGTTCAGTTCGAATCTCGTCAACCAGTTCAATCCCAGTGCGAGCTGGTATTCCAGCATCTTTGAGCCGAACAACTTTGCCCAGGTTCGGCAGACCTTTCCTATTATGCTTGCGGCGGGCACCAATAACGCCCCATTCACAACCATTGGAGGCAATGACAACACATACCCTCAGGGTCGCAAGGTGACCCAATGGCAGATCAACGACAACCTGATCTGGACGCGCGGCAAAAACACCTACAGGTTCGGCGTCAATACTCGGCGCATCGACGTGAGCGACTACGATCTGGGCGAGGGAATCGTGCCTGCCGTCGTCTACAACGATCTTGCTCAGTTCACCTATGGCGCGGCATACACCGCAAGCCGGACTTTCCCCGTTTCCCTGAAGGAGCGAATAGCGGCGGGGAATCTCGATCTCTATGCGATGGACACCTACAAGCCCACGACGCGCGCCACGCTTACCGCCGGTGTGCGGACGACATGGAATACCAATCCCGTCAATCAACAGCAATTGTTTGCGCGTCCCGCCGGGTCGTTTCTCGATCTTCCCCACGATATCGCGCAGCCTCTCGATCAAGTGATTCAAACCGGGGTTCGCGGACTCTATCCGGCGACGCCGCTGCTTATCTGGCAGCCTCGCGTTGCCGCGGCCTACCAGATCACTCCAGAGATCGTAGTTCATGCTGGATTCGGTGTATTCAACGACATTATTCCCGCGCAGGTTGCCGACCTTGCCGCCACCAATGCTCCTTATTCACCAACCTTTGTCGGCGGCATCGGCGGCCAGGTGGGCGGCATGGGGATAGCGCCGAACGTAACCGGCAGCGCGGTCGATGCAACTTACAATGCTAACCAGAGCTTTCAGTCCGTATTCAGCGCGGGTGGAGCACCTTGCGCGGGTATTGCCGTGGGCGCGCCCACATGCCCGCTGGCCGTCAGCATGAACACTTTTCCCAGCGGCACGCTCAAGACGCCCTATTATTACCAATATAACTTCGGGGTTGAGCGGCAGGTGGGAGCGCATGGCGCGGCACGGGTAGATTATGTAGGCACGCACGGCGTCCATGAACCGTATCAAGTGGAGTTGAACGGCTACCAGACCGTCTGCGATGGATGCTTCGCTCCTTATCCCTACCTGAAACCGCTCGATCAGAGATTCGGCAGCGTCAACGAGTTTCAAACCAACGCAAATAGTAGTTATTCCGGCTTGCAGGCCACTATTACCGATCAGATAGGCGGACTGACTTTGCGAGGAAACTATACCTTCAGCCATTGCCTGGATGAGGTTTCGAATGGAGGACTGCTTTCGTTTTCCAGTCAGGGAATTCTGTCGCCGCTGCCGGGCGAACTCCGCCGCCAGCGTGGAGATTGCGACTACGACGTGCGCCATAACATCTCGGCCTACGGAATATACCGGATTCCTTTCTCGTCTACCCATGCGCTTCTTCGAACGGTTTTCAAAGGCTGGTCGTTTTCCGAAACGGCATTCTTTCATAGCGGGCTTCCGTTCACCGTGCTCAGTCAGCCTTACACGGCAAACGGTAACGGCGCTTTTCAAAGCAGCGGACCGCAATTTGCCCGCAGAGTTCCCGGTGTACCGCTCTACCGGAAGACTCCATATTCCGGCGTCACCGTGGCGGGGACCAAGCAGTGGTTGAATCCGGAGGCTTTTATCTCCGTTGTCGATCCGACAACGGGCGCTTGCACAGGAGGCGATTCCGCTTCCAATTGCCAGTTCGGAAATGCCGGTCGCAACACTGTCCGAGGGCCGCATTTTACCTACTCGGACATCTATCTGACAAAAAAGTTTCCCATAACAAGAGCTGTCTCTTTGCGCTTCGATACGCAGTTTTTCAATGCGTACAACCACCGGAACTTCGCCTTGCCGAGCAACGTGGAGGCCGGAGTGCCCGGAATCTATATCCCGGCAAAATTCGGCACGCTGGAAAGTACCATCTCGCCGCCAACAGGATTGCTCGGCGTTGGTCTTGGCGGAGACAGCTCGCCGCGCATGATCGCATTTCAGGCAAGAATCGAGTTCTGAAAATATTTGGGGAAGGCCTCGGCCAAGCGGCTGATCCCTGACCCCTGATGCACTACCATGTTGCCATGCATGTTCTTTCCGCAGCGGAGATGCAGGCCTGCGACCGGGTGACCACCGAGCGGTTCGGGGTGGCGTCGATTGAGCTGATGCGGGCGGCCTCGGGGGCGGTGGCGGCCTTTGCACGGAAACATTTTAATCAGGTTCGGCGGGTGACGGTGCTCTGCGGGCGGGGCAACAACGGCGGCGATGGTATGATGGCGGCGCGTCTGCTGGCGGACTCCGGCCTGGAGGTGACCACGCTGCTGCTGGGCTCGCCTGATGGGCTCACGGGCGATGCTGCCGTGGCGTGGGGTGAACTGACGAGTCCGGCGCATGGACTTGTCGTCATTATCGAAACGGCCGAAGAGCTGGCCCAACACAACAGCGCGCTGGAAGCAGATCTGATTATCGATGCCGTGGTGGGCACGGGATTCAAGCCGCCGCTGAAAGGGCTGGCACTGGCAGCACTGGAGTGGGTGAAGGCCAGCACGGCGCCGATTCTGGCTGTCGATCTTCCTTCCGGCTGGCCGGCGGACGAGACCGCCGCTACCGTTGTAGGGCAGGTTTTTCCTGCCGATGCGGTCATTACTTTTACAGCGCCCAAACCGGCGCACGTCTTTGGGCAGTTGACGCGGCACTGGTCGCAGCCGATCGTGGTGGCGGCAATCGGCTCGCCCGATGAGGCGATTGTCTCCGAGTTGAAGCTGCGCTGGGCCGGCTCGGCGTTGGCGCTGGCGCAGACGCCGCGTGCAGCTGCGGCCAACAAAGGCAACTATGGGCACGTGCTGGTAGTGGGCGGGACACTGGGAACGGCTGGAGGCAAGTCCGGCGCACCGGCCATGGCGGCTCTGGGCGCGTTGCGGGCCGGGGCGGGGTTGGTGACGGCGGCAGTTCCCTTCCCTGCGCTGCCGCTGGTGGCGGCCATCGCGCAGGAGCTGATGACCTGGCCGCTGACCGCAACCACGGCGGGCTCAATCTCGGCGGAGAATCTTGCGCCGAAGTTTCTTTCCGCACTCATGGCTGGCAAAACCGTGCTGGCGATTGGGCCGGGCATGGGGCAAAGTGCGGAGACGACCAAATTCACTACCGGGCTGCTCTCGACGACCAAGATACCGGCGGTGATTGACGCTGATGCGCTGAACATTCTGGCGGCGGAGCCGGTGTTGCTGGCGAAGTTGGCGAAGGGACGGACGCTGGTGCTGACGCCGCATCCGGGAGAGATGGCGCGGCTGGCGGGGATTCCGGTGGCCGAGGTGCAGGCCAATCGGCTCGCAGTGGCGCGCGGATTCGCCCAGCGCACCGGGGTCACGCTTGTGCTCAAGGGAGCGCGCACGCTCATCGCCCACCTCGACGGCCGCGTGGCCGTCAACACCACCGGCAATCCCGGCATGGCCAAGGGCGGAAGCGGCGATCTGTTGACAGGACTGATTGCGGGGTTGCTGGCGCAGTACCCTGATGAGCCGGCGCGGGCCGTCGAGGCGGCGGTTTATTTGCACGGATTGGCTGCCGATCTAGCCGTGCGCCGTGACGACGAACACACATTGCTGGCCACCGACACTCTTTCTCATCTTGCACAGGCTTTTCGCTTTGATTCGCGCGGCCCCAACGGGTATCTTTGGTTGCAGGGACTACCAGCGGAAACCTTGCAGGCCGCATCCCTTCAAGAGGCCACGAAATGAGTCAAGCCGCCCCTGCCGCATTCGTCCGGACGCACGAGTTCACCAGCGCGAGCGGCGCGGAGACCATCGAAGTGGGGCGCAAGCTGGTTGGCCTGCTCAAGCCGCCGCAACTGCTGATTCTGCGCGGCGACCTGGGCACCGGCAAAACCACGTTGGTGAAGGGCCTTGCCGAGGCTCTGGATGCCGCCGAGGCGGACGAGGTGACCAGCCCGACGTTCACGCTGCTGCACGAGTACGACGGCGCGAGGGAGGGCCATCCGGTGAAGCTCTATCACCTGGACGTTTATCGCCTGGAGGGCGAGCGCCAACTGGAAGCACTGGGCCTGGACGAGTTGCTCACTCCGAATGCGCTGGTGCTGGTGGAGTGGGGCGAGAAGTTCAAGAGCATCCGCAAGAAGGCTACCGGCGAGATTGTGATCGCATCGGCCGGCGGCGACGCGCGCAGGATTACCGTGACGCTGAAAGAGTAGCCGCGCAGGTTCATGGAAGCATGGGTGATTCTCTTCACCATGCGACCGTGTCGTCTGCCGCGCCCTTTCTCACTTCTGTCAGAGAGGGCCTCCGATCCAGGCTATCCTGCCTGCATCCTGATCGCTCTCCGCAATGCATTTCGCTCTGAATCAGGCGGCGGCGATTCATCCGCTCCGGAGGTTCTTGCCTGTAAAACATGGTCAATTCTGCTCAATAAATTCGATACTTTAGTACCATCAAATCTTGTGACTCATGAGCATTATGATACAGACCCCCAATTTCCATTTTGATATTTCTTGCAGTGTCATGTTGTGTCGGCAGTTCCCTCCGAGCCGGCAAAATGATGAGCTTTTGGACAAGGTGTCACCACAGTTGGACGAGAGGTTACAAATGCGCAAATTCAGAATCGGATTTATGTGCTTCCTGGCGACTTTGCTGGTCGCCTTTGTGGCCGGTTGCGGTCAAGAAACAGTAACCCTCCCCAGCGTGGTGTCGACCACCCCCGCTCAAGGCTCCGCAAATGTTGCCGTAAACGCGACAATCAACGCGACCTTCAGCGAGGCGATGAGCGCAGCCTCGATTAGCACCACAACCTTCAAGGTTGCAGCCCCGGGCGGCGTTGCCGTGGCTGGCACAGTGGCTTTGAATAGCGCTGGCACAATTGCCACGTTTACGCCGACTGCCGTTCTCCTAAACGGAGACACCTACACGGCCACGATCACCACTGGGGCCGCGGCCCCAGGCGGCGCTGAGTTGATTGGCCCCTACGTGTGGACCTTCCTGGTCGGCGCGCCTAGGAATATGACCCCGCCGGAGCTGGTTTCGACGGTCCCCGCCAGCGGCGCCACTGGTGTGTGTCTGAATCCGGCGGTCAGCGCAACCTTCAGCGAGGCGATGAACTCACTGAACCTCAACTCGGCAACCTTCCTGCTTTATCCGGGTACGTCAGCGAGCGGAATTCCGATACTTGGAGGGTATTCTTACGATGCGACCGACTTCATTGACACTTTCACGCCCACGAACCCGCTTACTGCCACCAGCTTCTATACCGCGACGGTAACCTCGGGAGCAACGGACCTGAACGGCAATCCACTGGGGACCACCGGCCCGCCGAATCCCTGGACCTTTAAGACCGGATCGTCAACATGTCAGCCGCTGTTCGTCCTTGGGCCAACCATAAAGCAGTTTGGCGGCTTTGGCGGCTCCGCAGGGATGACCAACGTTGGAATCAGCACGGTCATCAATAATGGAAATATCGGAACCACAGGCGCCTCTACCACGATAACCGGATTCCACGACACCAGCCTTCCGATTGTTGGCGTCGTATGGCCATGCACGTATATTGAAACGGGAAGCAACATTGGGCAAGTGAATGGGGTGATCGACACAAATACGCCACCTCCTACCGTTACTTGCCCGAATGAAGGAACCGCCGCTACATTTGCCATCGCGACCGAAGCTTTGGCGGAAGCTAACACCGCTTACCTCGCCCTTCAAAGTAGTACTGCCTCTGTTATGCCTGGCAGCGCCCCGCAAGGCACCACTCTGGCGCCCACCGAATTGGGCGGTGAAACCCTTTACCCTGGCGTCTACTATTCCGCAACCACAGTTGACATCACGAGTGGGAATCTTACTCTCGACGCTCAGGGCGATCCCACTGCGACCTGGGTCTTCCAGGTGGGATCGGCTCTCACCGTAGGCGAGGCCGGGTTCCCTCGAAGTATCATCCTGGCCCATGGCGCCAAGGCCAGCAACATCACCTGGGTGTGCGGGAGCGCCGCGACCATCAACGGGACGGGAGGCGGGACGTTCGAGGGAACCGTCATCGCCGGTGCGGCGATCACGGTTGGGACTAACAGTGCTTCCCCGATAACGACGATCAACGGCAGGCTGATTGGTTTGGTTGCGGGGACCACGCTGGCGAACACCATCATCAATGTGCAGTAATGCCATGCTGAGGCCGCCTCCCCCGGGGCGGCCTCAGGCAATTTTCAGACAATGTGCTGTTTTCCATGCCATGTTCTTTTCGCGTCGAGTTCACCCGGCGCTGAGACTTTTGATAAGTACGACGCGCAGTTCAGGAGACGACAATGAGATCGAGTTTTCGGATGATTGCCACGACGGCATTTGCTGTTTTGCTCATGCCGGCGTTCTTGCTCCACGCGGGCGAGGCCGCTGCTCAGACCTCGACAGCCACGCCGTACGCGAGCGGCCAGTACATGGGCACTCCCAAGGTCGAGCTGTTTGTGGGTTACTCCTATCTGCGCGCCGTGCCGGCGCCGGCCGCCGGAAACCGGCTGATGTGGATGAATGGAGGCAGCACGTCCCTCGCTTACAACCTGAACCACTACCTGGGGATTGTTGGCGACTTTGGCGCCTATACGAACTCGCAGATGCAATTCCAGAACGGATATGGATCTTTAGTTGACGTGGACAACCCAAACGTGGGCGCCATCAGCTATCTCTTCGGCCCGCGCATTTCCTTCCGGAACCATGGCAGAGTCACTCCCTTTGTCCAGGCTTTGTTTGGAGGCATGCACGCCAATGAGGTGACACTCGCCGGTTGCACATTCAGCTGCACGTTCCTCCCTGCCGAGGATACGTTTGCCTGGGCCGCTGGAGGCGGCCTGGACATCAGAGTGCGGCGACATTATGCCATCCGCCTCATTCAAGCTGAATACCTGATGACCAGGTTCCAGGATTACTCCACCGGGTTAACCTCGTCGCAGAATGACATGCGCCTATCCTCCGGAATCGTCTTCCGCTTCGGCGGAAATGCCGCTCCTCCACTGCCGCTTCCCGCGCCGGTCACTTATTCCTGCTGGGTCAACCCATTGTCTGTGTTTCCCGGAGAACCGATTGCAGCTTCGGGCACGGCTCTGAATCTGGACCCCGCAAAGACGGCCGTTTACACGTGGTCAGTGGATGGCGGAACAGTGACTGGGGTCTCCAATACCGCGAAGATCGACACGACGAATCTCGCTGCCGGCGCCTACACTCTCAAGTGCCATGTCTCGGAGGGCGACAGGCTGAGCGAGAATGCGGATAACACCGCGGCTTATGCCGTAAAGGCGTTTGAACCGCCGACCGTCAGTTGCGCGGCCAATCCCGGCACCATCAACACAGGCGACAAGAGCGTGATTACCGCGGCAGGCGCGAGCCCGCAGAACCGTCCGCTGACTTACAGCTACTCGGCTCAGTCCGGGTCCATCAGCGGCTCCGGCGCCTCGGCCACCTTCGATTCGACGGGAGCTCCGACCGGCGCGGTAGGCATCACCTGCAATGTGACCGACGACAAGGGCCAGATCGCAACCGCCAGCACCAGCGTGACCGTCACGGTCCCGTATGTTCCACCCCTGGCCGCGGAACTCGAGGCTCGCCTGGCACTGCACAGTATATTTTTCCAGACGGATCAGCCCAGGATCGAAAACCCCAAGGGCGGCCTGTTGGCCAGCCAGGAGGGAACTCTGATTACCCTCGCGACGGACTTCAAGAGGTACCTGGAGTTAAAACCGGATGCCTATCTGACCCTGACCGGACATGCGGATGTGCGCGGGCCAGCCGAGTACAACCAGGCGCTTTCCGAACGCCGTGTGGCCCGCACAAAACTCCTGCTGGTTGAACAAGGTGTTCCCGAAGCCAGTATTAAAACACTCGGCCTTGGCAGTGGGGACAACCTCACTACCGCCCAGGTGGAAGAGGCTATCAAGCAGAATCCTGAGTTGACCGCCGCGGATCGGGAGAAGTTACTCAACAACCTGCCCGTCTTTGTGCTGGCAAAAAACCGCCGTGTTGACGTTACCCTGAGCACCACGGGCCAACAATCGACGCGCGGGTATCCGTTCAACGCAGCCGATTTCCTGCCTCTTCTGGACAGAAGGAATTTGACGCCCGGCAATCAGGATAAGAACGCGGCGCCAAAAAAGTAGACCTATAAACCGCCGGAGCGTGCCTGCTGGCCAGCTCCGGCGGTAAAGACGAATCTTGCCCCATGCGCTTACATTTGAAAGCGTGTGTCCCAACAAATGAAGGTGGGGCACCCGCTCAGTGAGGTCGTCCAGGAAGCACAAAATGCTCCGCGCAGCGCGGCTCGTAAGAATCGCCAGGCACTTTGATGGGGCTGTCATAGAGAGCGGGCTTGCCTTCAATCAGCCGCTGCGAGTAAAAGGCGCGGTTGCCGCAGGCGCAGTAGGCGATACATTCGGTGATATTGCCGCCGTAGGCGTTCACAAACCACGACAGGTTGAGCATCTCTCCAAAAGGAAGGGCGCGGAAGTCCAAGTCGAGGCCGGCGACCAGAACGTCATGGTTCGCATCCAGAAGGTATCGCGCGAAAGCGAAGAGATCCGCCACAAATTGCCCCTCGTCGATGGCGATGCACTCCACTCTCTTGCCGATGTCCTTTTCCGTGGCGGCGATGATCTGAAGAACCTCCCATGGATTGACGGAGTTGAATTCCACGGCATTCATCTTGCCGTGGCCGAGAGGATTGCGGCTCTCCACGACTCCAGGGCCGCCCTTGGTGTCGTCGCTGGGCTTGAGGACCATGACATATTGGCCGGCGTACTGGCGGCGCATGTCGGCGCGCCGCAACAGCTCCGCGGTCTTGTTGCTTCTCATCGGCCCCAGCATCAGTTCCAATCTTCCTTGCATGATGACACCCTCAAAAAGATGTTACCGAATCGCTTGCCCCGATGTTTTTTAGCAGGGATCACGAATCCATTAGAACCCCATGATGTTATAGCCGCAATCGACGTACAATACTTCGCCGGTGATGGCGCTGGAGAGGTCGCTGGCCAGAAACAGGGCCGCGCCGCCGACTTCAATCTGGTCCACGTTGCGGTGGAGCGGGGCGCGGTCGGAATGGGACTTGAGCATGTTTCCGAGATCGCCGACACCGCGGGCGGCGAGAGTTTTAATGGGGCCGGCGGAGATAGCGTTGACGCGGATGTTTCTGGAGCCGAGGTTCCAGGCGAGATAGCGGACGGCGGATTCGAGGCCAGCCTTGGCCACGGCCATGACGTTGTAGTGGGGGACGACCTTTTCAGCAGCATAGAAGCTGAGGGTGAGGATGCTGCCGCCTTCGGTCATGAGAGGCGCGGCGGCGCGAGTGACGGCAATGAGCGAGTAGACGCTGACGTCGAGGGCGATGCGGAAGCCCTCGCGGCTGATGTCGATGAACTCGCCGCGCAACTCCGCGGCAGGCGCGAAGGCCACGGCGTGGACGAGGATGTCGAGCTTGCCGTACTTCTCTTTGAGGGCTGCGAAGAGGGTTTCAATCTCCGCGTCGTTGGAGACGTCACACTGGAAGCCGCTGGCGCCGGACAACTCGTCGATGAGGCTCTGTGCCTCGAGCTTCATGCGGTCATTTTGATAGCAGATGGCCAGGGTTGCTCCGGCCTCGTGCAGTTTTTGGGCGATGCCCCAGGCGATGGAACGCTTGTTGGCCAGCCCGAAGACTACAGCCGTCTTGCCTGCCAGATCGATCATGCTTGCTAACTTCCTCCAGGTCCGTGTTTTGGGGAACAGAACCTACCGTCCTAATAGAATATCAGAGCGGATCTTCCATCGACGTGGCTTGGGAGTGCGTCTGGATCAATTCTGAGCGAGCCGGTATAGCCTGTAGGCCACGAAAAACAGCCATACCGTGAACAAGAGGGCGTTTCCGTAGATGGCAACACCGAGGCCGGTTAGCGCAGCGATCCCAAGAACGCCGACGACCACTGCCAACCAGGCCGTGAACTTATCAAAAACGCCTCTCAGCATTACGAGACCCGTCACCAGTGTCCCGAACGAAGGGGTTACGATGGCAATCACCACTTCCACACGGGACGACAGCACAGCGGCCCCATAGTTGGCAGCAGCGAGGTAACTCGCCCGCTGAAGATCAGACGTAGCTGAACTGTACTGACCGTAGAGAACGAGCATTGAGGCATAATGCGACCATGTGATTGTCAAATCCAAGGCGACAAACAGCCCGAAGAACGCTGTCGCCAGAAGCATCGCGCCTCGGTTGACTTTTTCCAAAGCCAGGTAAAGGACCAATGCAATGGGCACGTAAAGAAAGTCAGTGAAAACCGAGAGAGCAAGAATCGCCCACCAAATTGTCGTCTTCCCGGGAAGGTAATTGAACCAGGCCTCGGCGCCGCTCGGCGCAGCTCCGACATGGGCGTACAGCGGAATGATAATGATGTATCCAATACCCAAGACGATCGCGGCAATACTGCCCAATCGATACCAAAACTTGTGATCCTGGCTACCCATAGCATCAACCGTCAATTCTTCGGTCTTCATGAAGATGTCCTCCTGAGCTTAGAAGCCATCTCATAAATGTCTGGCGAGCATGAGTAGGCAGGCGAGCTGAGTAAAACCGAGGAAGTTTTCGATGTGGTATTCCCATCGGGTGACGAGTCTGCGGTAGTTTTGCATCCAG